>Ga0169931_10000262_pt1 | contig 85786 bp, 78 predicted proteins | sample Kivu_15m_20L_FD_129675 | JGI IMG/M metagenome (GOLD analysis project Ga0169931, IMG submission 129675) | Freshwater microbial communities from Lake Kivu, Western Province, Rwanda to study Microbial Dark Matter (Phase II) - Kivu_15m_20L... | ecosystem: Environmental > Aquatic > Freshwater > Lake... | reverse complement strand
GAGGCTGGGAACCCCGGAGGAGTCCTGGAAGATATTGGCAGCGGCAAAGGTTATCCCATCATTTGAGGTGGCAATCATCAATGGGCTGTTCCAAGGGCCTTGCTGGGTTTGCTGGGTATAGCCATGTTGGGGAATAATGGCCTGTACAATCAGAATTAAGAAGAAGGGCAATACGATTTTCATGGAAGTTGGGGATGACTTAGGGGAAATGTTCTGTAACATGCCTAAGATACCTTCAAGAATTTAGAAAGCATGCTATTTTCAATATTTCTCTACTTTGTCGAGTAGACAATCAATACAAAGACTTGCTTCAGGAACCACTTTCTGTGCTTTATGAGGACGATGCCCTCCTCGCTGTGGACAAACCACCGGGCCTAGCGGTGGAGAAAACTCGCTATCCCGGGGAATCCCTAGAGGAACTTGCCGCTTCCTACCTCATGGGAAAATCCGGCAAAACCTTCCTTGGGATAATACATCGCCTTGACCGCCCCACCGCGGGGGTCCTATTGTTTGCCCGGAAGCCATCTGTATTGAAAATGATGAACCGGCAGTTGGAGGAAAGGAAGATTAAAAAAACCTATCTCGCCGTGCTACACGGGCACCCGAACGAGGACAAAGGGATATTCTCCGATTACCTGTTTAAAGATGTCCAGCTGAAACGAGCCATACCTTGTCAAGCCTCAACTCCAGGTGCGCGCGAGGCTATACTCCGATACCAAATCCTGAAGCGAACCGAGACCCTATCGCTGGCACGCGTGGAATTGATAACCGGAAGGTATCACCAGATTCGGGCCCAATTTGCCACCCGGGGTTTCCCAGTCGCTGGCGACATCTTTTACGGCGCCCCCGGCGAATCTTGGGTGAATAACGGTATTGGCCTTCTTTCGCATAGCCTGACTTTTATCCACCCTATTGGTGGTCAACGCATGATTATCCATTCTCCTAGGGGCTTTGACCTGGCCTCCTGCGGATGGAAAGCTTGCTGAACCAAAGAGGATCAACCTCCCAACATGGACTGCAGTTTGAGGGCCACACTCAAATCGCCCTTTACTTTAATCTTACCGCTCATCATGGCGGCCATGGGATTAAGCGCACCGCTGCGAAGCTGCATCATGGTATCGATGGAGGTAATAACAGTGCAGTCTGCCTCCTTGTCTTCTGTACATAAAGCTGGTGAATCGCCAGTAAGGTCAATGAATACGGGCCCTTCATCGAACTTGAATTTGATAGTCTTGCCGATGGAGGGATAGTTACCTGCCTGGGCTTCGAACTGGGAAAGAATGTCTTGTAAGGTCATTATGCTGCTTTTTATTTTGAGGAATGCTTGTTTTGGTGTCGTTGTGCCAGAATCTCCGTCACTGCCGCGAGGGATACGTCCTTGGCGGCCAAGAGCACCAAATAGTGATACAACAAATCCGCCGCTTCGTTCAGAAATAAATCGGGCCGTTCGTCCTTAGCTTCTATGATTAACTCCACAGCTTCTTCCCCCACTTTTTGGGCTACCTTGTTGATGCCTTCTGCAAAAAGGGAAGCGGTGTAGGAGTTCGGAAATTCACCCAACTTTCGCTGGTGGATAATGGATTCCAACATGTCGAGGAAATATGCTCCTTGATTGGGACGGGCAAAGCAGGTGTCCTGTCCAGTATGGCATACAGGCCCATCGGGTATTACCTGTATCAATAGCGTATCCGCATCACAATCTAGATGCCATTGCTGTAGGTTGAGAAAATTCCCTGAGCTTTCCCCCTTTGTCCATAATCGCTGTTTGGAGCGGCTAAAAAATGTAACCTTGCCGGTTTCCAGGGTGATGCGGAAGGCTTCTGCATCCATATAGCCCAACATGAGGACTTCACGGGTACGGTCATCCTGAATGACTGCCGGGACGAGACCATTGGAGAAATCGGGTAAAGGACTTGGCTTATCAATCATGGGTTAAATTCAGGCTCTGACAGAAATGCCCTCCTCACTGAGGTAGGCTTTTAACGTTGGAATCGCAATTTCCTGGTAGTGAAAAATCGATGCAGCCAATGCGGCATCTGCTTTTCCATGAGTAAAAACTTCCCGGAAATGCGCCATGGTGCCAGCTCCTCCGGAGGCGATGAGGGGAATGCCGAGCAAGTCCGACAGATGAGCCAGAGTCGGGCAGGCGAATCCATCTCGGGTCCCGTCATGGTCCATGGAAGTGAAAAGGATTTCCCCTGCGCCGCGGTTTTCGGCCTCCTGTGCCCAGGCAAAGAGGCAGTGGTCGGTAGCCTGCCTTCCGCCGTTGAGAAAAACTTTCCAACTTTCGGCCTGTTGCCGGGCGTCGATGGCCACCACCACGAACTGGTTCCCGAATGCCTCAGCCAGGCTGTCGATAAGCGCCGGATTTTTGACGGCGGCAGAATTCACAGATATCTTATCGGCTCCAGCTTCCAGGAGCTTGGCGGCATCCCGGACACTGTCAATACCCCCACCGATGGTAAAGGGAATATCCACCTGTCGGGCGACTTCGGCTGCAAGCTGCACCATGGTCTTCCTTTTCTCATGCGTAGCAGTAATATCGAGAAATACCAGTTCATCGGCACCTTCTTCCCGGTACCGGCAGGCCAGTTCCACGGGATCACCGGCATCCTGCAATCCGAGGAACCGAATCCCCTTTACCGTCCGGCCATCCTTAACATCCAGGCAGGGAATGATACGCTTTGCCAACATCCGGATTATACTTTCAGGAATGGCAGCAAATCGTTCAGCAACGCTGAGAGAGTGAGACCCCCCTGCCTGGCAACGCGGATTACCTCCTCTAGTGTGGCATCACCGGCCTCATCTGCGGGATAACAGCGATTAGTCACCACCGAAAAGGCAATCAAGGGCAGGGAAAGGTAGCTTGCCATGATGACTTCATGGATGGTGGACATTCCGATTACATCGGCGCCCAGGAGGTGGGCCATTCGGGATTCGGCCGGGGTTTCCATATTCGGGCCCGGGAGCCCGAGATAAACCCCTTCATGCAGGGCGATACCCAGAGCCGCTGCCCTAGCGATAATCTCCCGATTACCCGCTCGGTCGTAAGCCTGCTTCATGTCGGGGAAACGCAGGCCAAGCCTGGCATCATTAGGTCCGCGGAGGGGATTATCTGGATTCAGATTGATGTGGTCCCGCAGGAGGACAATATCTCCGGCATGCATTTGGGGATTAACCGAACCGGAGGCATTGGTAAGGAAAAGTCGCTTGATACCTAGCCTCTTCAGGACAATAATTGGGTAGGCCACCTCTGCTGCGGAATATCCTTCGTAGGTATGGAAACGTCCCGCCATGGCAACCATTCGTCTACCTGCCAGGGTGCCCAGCAATAATTCTCCCCGATGGCTGTCGACCGTAGAAATTGGGAAATGAGGAAGTTCGTCGTAATCGAATAGATGAACGACCTCAATTTCTTCTGCCAAGCCGCTCAGCCCTGTGCCAAGAATAAGACCGAATTCAGGTTCAAAATCCGTTCGTGACCGAATATGAGCCAAGGTTTCCTCTGACCTCGCAAACCACATCGGATCTCCCATAAGCGCCAATTAATCGACAAGCATGTGCGGGTCCGCCAGGACCTGCTGTTCCATTTCCTCAGGCAAATCGCGGAGAACGTATTCCTGATTCCTTAAGTGGGGCTCGAAGCCCGCTTCCCGAATGGCTTCCTGGATGCCGTGTGCGGTGAACCGAAAGCGGGCACCTGCAGCCGAAACGACATTTTCCTCGATCATAATGGATCCAAAGTCATCGGCGCCGGCATGCAGGCAAATCTGGGCTACAGCTTTGCCCACGGTAAGCCAAGAAGCCTGAATATGCTGAATATTGGGCAGCATGATGCGACTCATGGCAATCATGCGGATATATTCATCCCCGGTGCAGGCATTGCGGGCCCGCTTCAGTTTCCGGAGCAAGGTCCCTTCGTCCTGAAAAGGCCAAGGAATAAAGGCGATGAAACCCACGGCATTCGCGGGCTTTTCGGACTGAACCTGCCTGATTTTAATCAGATGCTCCATGCGTTCCAGGTTCGTCTCGATATGGCCAAACATGAGGGTTGCCGAGGTAGTCAGTCCGAGTTGATGCGCTGCCCGCATGATATCCAGCCATTCTGCAGCACCGCATTTTCCCCGGGAAATGAGCCGCCGCACCCGGTCGTCCAATATCTCAGCCCCTGCACCGGGTAGCGAGTCGAGTCCGGCTTCCTTCAGGGCTCGCAGAACCTCTAAGTGGGAGGAACCTTCTAGCCGGGTAATGTGGGCAATTTCAGGGGGGCCAAGGGCATGCAGTTTTAAGCGTGGAAAACGCGTTTTCAGGTCACGGAAAAGTCTGGTATAGTAAGAAAGGCCCAAATCGGGATGATGACCTCCTTGAAGGAGAAGCTGCTCCCCGCCGAGTCGAAAGGTTTCCTCAATCTTTAAGGTATAATCCTCCAGGGACGTAATATAGGCCTCCTCATGCCCGGGCCTTCGATAAAAGTTGCAGAACTTACAATTAGCTATACAAACATTGGTCGTATTCGCATTTCTATCGATAATCCAGGTAACCTTTTGCTCCGGATTGAGGCGCATGCGGATACGATGCCCGGTTTCCATCAAGACCGCCGTAGGAGCTTGTTCAAAAAGGAATACCCCCTCGTCAGCCGAAAGAAACCCACCTTCCAGCGCACGCTGCAGCAAATCCTGGACCCGCATGGATGAATGGTTTAAAGAACAAATATAGCATGGACGGTAACAATCTTTTCCCCTTTTCGGTTCCCCCATGACAAAAAACCAACCCTTTGCGTGCATGGCAGAGCAAAAAGGATTATCTTTGCGCACGACAAGGCGAGACGAAACAAGAAAGAGGGGATTTATCCTCTTTTTTTATTTCGGGTCCTGACTTACCGCGGATGGAGGAAATAAAAGCAAAAGTGGCTTCGGCATTGGCCAGCAAACTGGAGGAACCTGATTTTTCCCATTGCTTTCTGCTTGAAATAAAAATTTCGGCCCGAGGCAAAGTGGAAGTCTTTCTGGACAGTGACACGGGAGTAGATTTCAATATATGCCGCCAAATCAGCCGTTTTCTGGAAGAATTTCTCGACCAGGGTAAATGGCTCGGCGATGCTTACACCTTGGAGGTTTCATCCCCCGGTGCCACCAGACCTCTGGTTTTGCCCCGACAATATGCCAAGCATGTGGGGCGCAGGTTAGTCCTATCCATGCCGGACGGCTCCATGCGGAAAGGTGTATTGAAAGCTGTCGAAAGCGACCAGATTGTATTGGAAGCTGAGGAGGAGGTGGCAGACGGAAAACGAAAGCGAATCCAGATTTTGGAGGAGATTTGGGCCTTTAGGCAGATTAAAGAAGCTATCGTAGAGATTACCTTTTAATTGACCAGCTATGTTAAATCTAGTAGAAACCTTTTCAGAATTCAAGGATGGCAAGAATATCGACCGTCCAACCATGGTGCGCGTCATGGAAGACGTATTCCGCACCCTGATAAAGAAAAAGTTTGGCTCCGACGAAAATTTCGACGTTATCGTCAATACGCAAAAAGGAGACCTTGAGCTTTGGCGGGTCCGTGAAATAGTGGCCGACGGGGAAGTGGCCGACGAAAAAAGTCAGATTTCCTTCTCCGAGGCGGTAGCTATAGACGCAGATTACGAAGTGGGAGAGGAATGTTACGAGCAACTGCAGCTGGAGGATTTCGGCAGAAGGGCTATTATGGCTGCCAGGCAAACGCTGGTATCCAGAATAATGGATTTGGAGAAAGAGGAGGTCTTCAAGAGGTACAATGACCGCCTGGGCGAAATCGTCTCAGCCGAGGTCCATCAGATTCTCAAGAAAGAAATTCTAATTGTTGACGACGCCACTGGAAACGAACTCATCCTTCCCAAATCCGATATGATTCGAGGGGACTATTATCGCAAAGGGGATTTGGTGAAGGCTGTTATCAAATCGGTGGAAATGCGCAATAACAATCCGACCGTAATTGCTTCTCGCACCGATGCCTTGTTTCTCGAAAAATTGATGGAGCAGGAGGTACCCGAGATTGAAGACGGCCTCATTACCATCCGCAAAATTGTTCGCATCCCCGGGGAAAGGGCCAAGGTAGCTGTCGAATCCTTTGACGATCGCATCGATCCGGTTGGAGCCTGCGTCGGTATGAAAGGCAGCCGCATTCATGGTATTGTGCGGGAACTTAATAATGAAAACATTGATATAGTTAACTATACCAACAACCTTAACTTGTTTATTCAGCGTTCTCTGACACCAGCGAAGGTCACCAGCATCAATATAGACCTGGAAAAGAAACATGTCAAGGTTTTTCTGGATCCGGAGCAGGTATCCTTGGCTATTGGCAAAGGAGGCTCGAATATCAAGTTGGCCGGCATGCTCACCGGATTTGAAATTGATGTTTTCCGGAACAATGAGGAATTCGAAATCGACGACGTAGATCTGGAGGAATTCTCAGACGAAATCGAGAGCTGGATTATCGATGCACTCAAGGGAATTGGCTGTGACACTGCCCGAAGTGTGCTCTCCCTCAGTCGGGAAGAACTCATTCGGCGGACTGATTTGGAAACCGAGACCATCGATGAGGTTTTGACTGTATTAGCGGCCGAGTTTGAGGATTGAACCATCCATTAAATTATACAGGAACCATTTCGTAGCTTTGACTCGCATTTTATCTAAAACAAAAGCCTTTGAAACTCATCCAGATTGTTAAGGAACTGAATGTGGGCCTATCCACGCTTGTCGAGCACCTGGTCAAAAAGGGCTATGAGGTGGAGAACAAGCCCACGGCCAAAATTACCGATCAGATGTACGCTGAGCTGTTGCGGGAGTTCCAGAAGTCAGGTGATATCAAACAACAAGCTAAGTCCTTAAACTTTAGTTCTGGTAAATCTGCCAATGAGGAGGGGAAGTCTGTTTCGGAACCCGCCAAGGCATCCGATGCTGCCATCGCGGAAAGTAAGCAGGAACCAGCGATCACCCTTCAGCGTCCCACCGTTTTGGGGAAGATTGATTTAAGCAGTCGCCTGCAGCAGCGGAACAAAGATAAATCGGATGGGGTAGTGTCACAGCCCCCTCTTGGAGATACGCCCAGGCCTGTGGCACGGGGAGCAGCAAGCCAAGAAGTACCAGTCGCCGTGACGCCTCCTACTCCAGGCAAAGTGGCTCCAAGCTCTCCACAACCTTCAGTGGTCACGAGCAAGGAAGCCCAGTCTGCTAAGGAATCGGTGACTAGCGTGCCAAGGCTGCCCGAGGAACAGGAATTGCTCCGCGCTGAAACGCCGGAATTGCGGGGACTCAAGATTCTGGGGAAAATCGACACAGGAAGCCTCAACCAAGATAGGACTGGAAAAAGTAAGCAGAGTTCTGGTACGGCAGCCAATGGAAACCCTCAGCCCCCTCCTTCAGGGAATGCACAAAGCGAGGATGCCAAAAACAAGCGGAAACGGAAACGGAAAAAGGTCGGGGGCGAATCCGCAGGAAACTCCTCTCCGTCGGGAACAGGTGCTCAACAAGGACGAGACCATGCTGGCAGTAGCACGGGAGCACCCAGACGCCAAGCTGCTCGGCCTGGCGCATCGCAAGCGGGTCCTGGACGGGATGCTCCACGGGAAGTTTCTACCAAAGAAATTGAGGAAAAGATCAAGGCCACCATGGCGCGTCTCTCGGGTGGTGGTAAGAACAAGCGCCAAAAACTCCAGCGCGACAAGCGGGAGCGGTTCCGGGAAAAGGCAGATCAAATCAGCCAGGAGAGTCAAAGCGGAAAACTGGAATTAACGGAGTTTATTTCGGCGCAGGAATTGGCTAATTTGCTCGATGTGCCCATCGCGGAGGTCATCACCGTATGTATGAATCTGGGGGTTATCGTCTCCATCAATCAGCGCCTTGATGCTGAAATTATTGAGTTAGTTGCCGCTGAATTCGACAGGGAGGTAGAATTCATTTCGGTGGAAGAACAGGCGGAGGAAGATGTGGTGATTTTGGAAGATGATCCTGAGTCCCTCCTTCCCCGGGCACCCATCGTCACGGTGATGGGTCATGTAGATCACGGCAAAACCTCTTTTCTGGATTATATCCGGAGCGCCAATGTCGTTTCGAGTGAAGCGGGTGGGATTACCCAACACATCGGTGCCTATGAGATTGTAACCGCAGGCAATAAAAAGGTTACCTTTTTGGATACTCCGGGACACGAAGCATTCACCGCTATGCGCGCACGGGGTGCCAAAGTTACGGATGTGGCTATCATCATTATCGCTGCGGACGATAACATTATGCCTCAGACGCGAGAGGCTATTTCTCACGCCCAGGCAGCTGGAGTTCCCATCATTTTCGCTATCAATAAGGTGGATAAGGCAGGAGCCCAGCCTGAGAAAATAAAACAGGAACTGGCTTCCATGAACTTCTTGGTGGAGGAATGGGGTGGCAAATACCAATCTCAGGATATCTCTGCCAAAACCGGACAGGGCATCCCCGAAATTCTGGAGAAAGTCCTCCTGGAAGCTGAAATGCTCGACCTGAAGGCCAACCCATCGCGCGCTGCCGTAGGTACGGTGGTTGAGGCCTCTCTGGATAAGGGACGAGGCTATGTCACGAAGCTTTTGGTGCAAAATGGCTCCCTTTCCGATAAGGATTGCCTGGTCGCCGGGGAATTTGCTGGCAGGGTTAAGGCACTGCTCAACGAACGGGGGCAGCGAATCAAGGTAGCTGGACCCTCAACCCCGGTACTCGTACTTGGGCTTTCCGGAGCCCCGCAGGCAGGAGACCGCTTTAAAGTGGTAGATTCCGATCAGGAGGCCAGGCAAATTGCCTCCAAGCGAGCCCAAATTATTCGGGAACAGACAACCCGGGCCATGAAACGGATTTCGCTCGATGAAATCGGACGAAGATTGGCTCTCGGTAACTTCAAGGAGTTGAAACTGATTGTTAAAGGTGATGTGGACGGCTCCATCGAGGCACTATCAGACTCCCTGATTAAACTTTCCATAGATAAGGTCCAGGTAAACGTTATCCACAAAGCCGTAGGGGGTATCATCGAATCTGATGTTCTATTGGCTTCTGCTTCCGACGCCATCATTATCGGCTTCCAGGTGCGACCCTCAGCAGGAGCCCGTAAGTTGGCGGAACGGGAAGGCGTTGAGATTAAGACCTATTCCATCATTTACGAGGCTATCGATGAGGTAAAGGCAGCCATTGAGGGGATGTTGGAACCCACGAAGGTGGAAAACATCATCGGTATGGTGGAAATCCGTGAGATCTACCGCATAAGCAAGGTAGGTACTATCGCTGGCTGCTATGTGCAGGAAGGTAAGGTCACCCGCAATAGCCACATTCGGATTGTTCGCGATGGTATCGTTATTTTCCCAACCAGGGAAAACAGTCACGGAGAGATATCCTCCCTCAAGCGCTTTAAAGAAGACGTCCGAGAGGTCCGCAACGGGATGGAGTGCGGTCTATCCGTCAAAAACTTCAACGAAATGAAGGTGGGCGACCTCATAGAGGTGTACGAAATCTCAGAGGTAAAACAAAAATTGGAGTAACTAAGCCCCCCACCCTATGCAGTCCCGCATCCGGAAGTTCGTCGTCTTTTTTTCCGAATCCGGATTTTGGGAAAAACTCAGGCTCTACGCCAAAAAGATAGGTATTCAGGCCGTCTATGCTTCCCTGCTCCTGTATTTCGCTTTCAAACGAAAGGAGACCCCTCGATGGGCCAAAAACATTGTAATCGGTGTGTTGGGCTATCTGATTTCACCGCTCGATTTCCTTCCGGATTTGACACCATTTATAGGCTACACCGACGATTTGGGCTTGCTGAGTTTCGGCCTCGTGACCATTGCCGCTTACATCAACCAGACGGTCCGGACAAACGCCCGGAACAAACTAAAGGAGTGGTTCGGTGAGTATAATCCGGCAGACATCCATGCCGTGGAGTCCCGGGTTCATCCAGAAGCCTAAAAGATAGCCGGAAATCCCCGGCCTTAATCAGGCGAAATAATAATAGATGAAGACCGAAGCTGCGGTCAGGACACTTGCGTAAAACATGTCGTCTTGCCATAGGGGTTTCTGTCTGCCCTGCAACCAAGGCCAAAAGGCAGCAAGGGCAGCGGCGGCGCCTAGGGGGGCTACCTTTATGGGCTGCCATCCACCAAATACTAAAAGTGCGGCAACGGGTAGTTGCAAGAGGAAAAAAATTCCAATTGCCCGTAAAAATGACCTTATGGACACCCCCTCCAGTAATTTTCCTTGCTGCTGCATTTGGTCGGAGGCTTGATTGAAAAAACCCATCATGGTACAGGCAAAGAGAAAGGTAAGGGCTATGCGGTGCAAAAAATTCAGATCCTTTGCAAAGATTATTCGCCAGATCCATTCAGCAGAAACCCCGAATAATGGACCGAGGGCCATGGCCAACAAGGCCCCTTTGGCTCCTGACCGAGGGGAGAGGATGCCAAACAAAAAGGCTGCCATGATACCCGGAGTGAAATAAGAAAGCTGGGCAGAGACCTTCAGGAAGAATTGATTGGCACGATCTGGCGTATAAGTAAACCATGCAATGGTGGTAGCCGCCAGCACCAGGGCCAGGATGCATCCCCTGCCAAACCGCAGCAATTGCCTGTCACTGGCATCCTGCCGAAAGTATTTCTGATAGACATCTACCGTGAGCAACGTCGTCGCTGCATTCATCATGGAATCGACCGAAGAAAAGGTGGCTGCTGTCAGTCCGGCCACAATGAGCCCCGTCAGTCCGATTCCTGAAGGAATAACTGTCTCCACCAATCGGAGGAACGTACTGTCGGCATTGAAATCGGCGCCGCCAAAGCGGGCCTCGAAGAGGTAGTAAGCTGCCACACCCGTCGCAATGGAGAAAAAAGGAACCGTGAGTTTTAAAAATCCACTGGCAATAAGGCCCTTTCGGGCATCATCATCCGAGGCCGCCGCCAGAGCCCGCTGGACGAGAAACTGATTGGTAGCAAAATTAAAACAGTGCTGCAGCATGAGACCGGTGAAAATGCCAGTCCAGGGCAGGGTCGGATGGGAGGCCGGCAGGTAGAGATGCATTTTCTGTGCTGCGGCAGGTTGGGCGGCATCCAGGGCCAACATACCCGAAAATCCGCCGATTTCCGGCTGGGTAAAGGTGAAAAAGGCTACGGCAGTCCCGGCTGCCAACATCAGGACCGACTGGATGGTGTCGGTGATGACGATGGACTCCATGCCCCCCCATAAGGTGTAGCTGCTGGTTATCAAGGCAATAAGCAGCAGACCTCCGGTATAACTGATGGCAAAGGCCGTGCCCCCGAACAGCCACTGTAAGGTGATACTTCCGACATAGAATGCTCCCACAAGCTGTACCAGAATGATAAGCACTAGCAGCACCGTGTAGGTCAGACGGGCCGCCGGACTGTAACGGACTTCGAGATACTGAGAAAGGGTAAACAGACCCAGGCGGCGGTATGAGGCCAGAAAAACATATGCCAGAAGCAGGACCGCTGGAAAAACAATTTCGTAGTGGGCCTGGACAAACCCAATAGAATAGCCTATGCCCAGCATACCAATGAGGTGAAAGGAACTGATGTTCGATCCGAAAACAGAGGCCGCCACGGTCCACCAGCGTATAGAACGTCCGGCAAGGAAATACCGCTCTGCATTTTTCTTTCGCATCGCCACCCAGATCCCCGCTGTGGGCATGATCAGGAGCAAAAGGATCATAACCACCAAATCAATCAGGGAAAGTTGGTTAAGCATACCGCTTTTTTTTCGGAACGGATTAAACTAGGGGGCCCGTGGTTAGCGGTGTGACCGGACGGGTACGGGGACGACGGCCCTGCAGATCCCCGAGTCGCGCATTAGGAAGATGGGGGAGCAGTAATCGCCCTACATAATTGCATTCCTCCTGTAACGGATAACCGGAAAGGATAAATGCCCGGATTCCCATGTCCATGTAACGACCCATTTGGCGGAGGATTTGTTCCGGTGAACCGACGAGGGCAGCGCCGCACCCCGAGCGGGCCCGCCCGATGGCTGTCCAAAGAATATCCTCCAGATAACCCTCGTCATCCGCTTCGGCGCGGAAGGCGTCCTGTCGCCTTACGCCCAAGGACTGGGCGTCCTGGGTCCGGTTTTTTAGGGCGGCACCCTGGTCTTCATCGAACCTGGACATCATACGTCTGGCCCAAGCCCTGGCTTCTGCTGCTGTTTCTCTGACCACCACGTGGATCCGCAATCCGAAATCAAGCCGTCGCCCGTGGGCCAAAGCCCTGGCTGACACATCCTGCATGGTGGCGTAAAGACTTTCCTCCGGCTCCGGCCACATGAGGAAGACATCGCAAAAGCGAGCGCATATTTCCCGGGCCTCAGGGGCAATACCCCCAAAATAAAGCAGGGGTCCACCCCGTTGCTGGTAGGGTTGTACCGGGGTTGCCGGGAGGGAAAAATCACCAAACACTTCGCCTCGGATTTCGATCCGGTCTTGCCCTGACCAGGCCTGCCGAAGAAACTGAATGGTTTCCTCGCAGCGGCGATACCGAAGGGCTGGGTCCTCCCGCAGTCCGGGAAGGTCTGAGTTGATGATATTCACGGTGAGCCGGCCCTCGAGGAGGTGATCAAGGGTGGCCAGAGAGCGGGCGAGCATGGGCGGATGGTACTCTCCGGTTCGCACTGCCACCAAGAGGCTGATATGGCGGGTAAAGGGAGCGATAGCCGAAGCAAAGGCCATAGGTTCCTGGCCAACGACGAAGGAAGTGGGAAGCAGGATGTTCAGGAATCCAGCCTTTTCCGCAGCGAGCAGGACATTCCGGGTGTTTTCCCAGTTGCTGCGTCGTTGCGGATCGGTCTGTCCCAAGAATTCCGTGTCACCACCGCAAAGGTCACAGAACCACCCTATTTCTGCGATTCGCTCTTCCGTGCGAATGGAAGCGATGCGGATGATTTCCTCGATCAAGGTGTTTTTCCGGAAAGATACAACATGGCTGGATTTGAACGATACCGACCACCCTTACCATTCAGAAGGAGGTTGGTATAGTTATGCCCGCATAGCCTCACCTGCCCATTTTCCCGGGCAAAAAAATAGTTTAGAAGATGGGCTCCGTCTGCCGTGGAAGACCGGGAGGAATCTTTGTGGAGCGGGGAGGCACCTGCCTTAGGTCTGGAGGGCAGGGCCATAGTTCCCCTTTATGTTTTTGTGTTTATCCGCCTGCTTTGCAAATATACCCTTTCCATTTCAAATTACTATTATTTAGATAGAATAAATATTATTAAAAAATAGTGGTCTGTCCTTTCGGCTCCTTTAATGGCGTAAGGCCCTGGAAACCTGGAAAAGAGCCAAGGCCATTCCGGCCGTGCCTATCATAAAAACCAGGGGATAGCCGCCCAGACCAAATTCCCGGATGACATACCCCATGCCATAATTAAGTAGCATATTGCCCACCAGGGCTGCAGAAAAGACAAAGCTGAAAGCGGTGGCAGTCCCTTGCGGGAAGCGCTCCCCGATATAGCCAAGCAAAAGCGGAAATCCGAGGGCGACGCCGGCGCCGGCCAGGAAAAGACCTATCCAGACAATTAGGACTTCCGTAGCTTGTATTCCCCAAATACCTGGCAGGAGTAGCAGCAAGCCAATCCACAACAATTTTTCTTTGGAAAAATCCCGCCACACACTGCCTGCCAGAAGCCGCGCCAGGGTCATACCAGCCATATGCACTGACAGGCCAAAGAGGGCCTGTGCCTCCCCAAGGGTACCCCGCCCGGTAAGGTAGGTCGTTGACCAGTTATTGATGCAGCCCTCTACAGTTGCTTGAAAAAGGAGGAACAAGGCAATGGAAAGTATGAGCGGTTGAAAAAGGAAAGACCATTTGGGGGCACCCGGTACCACTTCGGCTCGTGGCCCGGGAAAAGGCACGAAACCATACCACAAGGCAATGGCTAATCCGAAATGACCTAATCCACCAATTAGCTGAAACGGCCCAAGAGCCCGGCCCAGCCAGCTCTGCATTAAGGGCATACCAATAGCTCCCACAGAATAAAATATCCCCAAAATGCTAAGATTCGCTCCCTTGTGCTCCTGACTGATGGCATTTACAACGCCACTTGTCGCACCGTTTAGGACACCTCCACCAAAGCCCAGCAGGAAAATAGCTCCGTAGAGCAGGGGCATGGCGTGCAGCCAGGCAAGTCCTTCCAGTCCAAGACCGATGGACAAGGCGGCTACTATCAGGATGTGCCGGTACCCATAGCGATCGCAGACAGGCCCGAATACCAATGCCCCCAGTAAAACTCCCATGGGGAAAACCGAAAATAATTTGCCGATACCCACGGAATCCAAGCCGAAACGCTCCCGGAGTGGCTGGGCGATGGCCCCCAACGTTATGGCAGAAACGCCAAAAAGTAGCATGCCAGCGAAGCAGGCAAAGAATAATAATCGCTTAGTGTTCATAGATAGATTGCACGTGTATGCTACCGGGGCACCCCTTACCAAACGATAAGTCGATGGCCGTAGATTCCTAAAGGTCCCCGGAACAGGAGCTGGTAGGTCCCCGATGGAAGGGGCCGACCTTGCCTACGAAATAGGGAGGATTCCCGGGGAAGGCGCCAATGTTCCACTACCTGCCCCAGGCCATTGACGATGGTCAGCAATTCCCAGCTATGCCCCATAGGAAAATCTACCGTGAAAGAACCGTCTCCCGGATTGGGAAATACCTTAAGGTCCGCTTGTGGCACCAAGGAAACCGCTGGAACGGGTTGCGTTACCGTCACGCAATAATCCTCCACTTCGCCAAAAAATTCGACTGGGAAGACGCAGGCGCCGGGCTCCTGCCTGTATTGCATAACGACCCGCATCCGGGTAGACCCTTGCCTCGCTGCGAGCGGCATGGGTAGGATGGCATTCACCGCTCCTTTTTTCGCCGTGCCTGCGTTAAAGAGTTCCTCCTCGTTGGTAAAGGACCCGTCTTGGTTAACATCCACCCACACGATGAAAAACTCGTCATAGGATGTATTGAGGTACCCCGGTTCTAAGGTGAGGGGATAGTTCTTACCTGGTGTCAGTACAAGTCCCTCTTTCCTTGTGTAGTCACCATATCCGTCCTTTCCGGAGCGATTGACAAAATCACCAACGCGAACTTGGGCAATCCACTCATTTTCCGCACTGACAAGGGTGATGCCACGCGGTAGGCAATAAGGTTTTTCCAGGCAGTTTCCGCAGCCCGTCGTGCGAAACCTGAGGGTAGTGCCAAATGCGAGGGTATCTGTGGCACAAATTCCCCTGACCTGAACCTCGTAAAGCGTGCATGGGAGCAGATTACGCAAAAGGATACCCGGATTCTCCACCCGGATAGACAACCAGTTTTCCGGGAGGGAATCCCGAATTGGGCGCCAGCGAATAAAATAAGCCGGGGTGGCGGTCACCTTTTCCCAACGCAGGGATGCTTCCGTGGGCGTGATAGCCAGCGACTCCAAACTAGCTGGATTCCTACAACACCCGTCCGTTTGGAATGGAATAAGCTGAATTTCCGGCATATTGGCGTCTTGGCAATACCTGCGAAGGGAAAAGACATCGTTCCGGCAAGGCTGCAGCCCAGCCATTACCAGAGAGTCACCAGCATACGGGAGGGAAATCCAATCGGCATGGGAACCCGCCCTATGGTAAACCTCCAATTTCCGAATGCTGTCGTTGGATACCCACGATAGTTTTACCGCAGTAGTGGACAAATTTTTCACTTCTAACTTGGCCAGAGGCGGGCATTTCCCGCAACTATCCAAGAGTTGTCGCATACTCTTTTCCAAATTAAGCATCCCGCCGGAGCTTATTTTTCCAACAAGGCTATCCAGAGGGGTCACCCCTTCCATCAGGGCCTTGCGGACCATTCGGGCTGCTGCGCCTGGATCGGTGCGGGAAAGGACAGACAGGGTGGGACAAGGCGATGCATAAAGCAAGCCGATGGCTCCTGCAATCTGGGGAGAAACGAAAGAATTTCCACTTTGTCGGGTGTACCCCCCATTTTCCGCCGTTGTCAAAAGATTGAATCCCGGTGCCGCAATATCTATCGATTTCTTTCCGAATCCGTACCGCAACTCGCCCTTGTCAGAGAGCGCCGTGGCCGAGAGAATGAAATCTCCCGGGCAAGTAGTGGGTATATCCCCAACCACATCGACATCGATGGATTGATTGATCGTGGCAGCAACGTTTAATATACCTGCCTCTCCAAGAGCCTCATAAAATTGGCACCATATGGGAAATTCCTCGGCTTTGCGCTTATCTATTCCCCAGGAGGTATTTGTGGCGACGACAAATGCCCCCTTCTTTCCCCGGGTCGCATTGTAAAGGCGACGCATGACCAGGGGATAAGTATAAGCTTCGATGGCACGGCTTTCCGAGAGCACATTGGCGATTTGGGAGGTGACGACCATAAGCCGCACGGTCCAGTTGATTCCCGTCACGCCGATACGGTTGTTGCCTACAGCACCAATAAGGCCAGCCACCGGAGTGCCATGGAAATTGACATAGCTGACTTCGTCGGTTTTGAAATCCACATTCCAGCCAGCATAGTCATCGATATAGCCATTGCCGTCATCGTCTTTTTGGTTACCAGGAATTTCCCCTTGATTAACCCATAGATTGCCTTTCAGGTCTGGGTGCTTAATATCCACCCCATTATCGATGACGCAAATGACTACGGTATCCCCTCCCGGAGTTACCCCTCCCTGTGTAATCCTCCAAGCACCCGGGGCCCGGATATCGAATCCGGGGGTACTACCCGATGGTTGAAGATAGGTTTGTTGAGGGTATAGGGAATCGTTGGGGGTATTGCTTCGCCAGTGGATATAATGGTTGCGCTGCACATGGCGCACATTTGGATCCTGTTTCAGCAGGCGAATGGTCTCGGAAACGGCCTCCTCCGAGATATCTGTTTCAAGCCGGTAAATATTTAATGGTTCGGCGATTAGCGCATGGCGAAGGATTGCCGGTTTCCGTTTTTCAAGCGCGACTTGCCGGAAAAAATCTGCTCCGGAATACCCTGACTGAAACTGGACTAAAATTTCGCCAGGTACATAATCGGCGGTTTGAGCTATGCCGGACCCTGTTGGTAAGCCTAGGGTACAAACCAGCGCGAGCAAGATCATAGATACCGGATAAGACCTCCCTGGGCTTAGCCAGATTCGGAAGGAACGGCGGAAAAGGCGCCGTAAGGATGACCCATTTACCTGCTTGGGCATATCCGGAGAACCCTTTCGTTTAGCCGTTCATCGAGGAAAGGAACTCTTCATTTGTCTTGGTTCCAGTCATATGTTTTCGAAGAAATTCCATAGCTTCCTCAGGCTTCATATCGGCCAAGTGATTGCGCAGGATAAACATGCGCTGAAGGGTTTCCTTCTCCAAAAGAAGGTCCTCCCTTCGGGTAGAAGACTTAGTGAGATCGATGGACGGGAACATGCGTTTGTTGGCAAGACCTCTGTCGAGCTGCAATTCCATATTGCCTGTACCCTTGAATTCTTCGAATATGACGCCGTCCATCTTTGAACCCGTGTCGATGAGGGCTGTAGCTAAAATAGTCAGTGATCCCCCACCTTCTATATTGCGGGCAGCACCAAAAAACTTTTTGGGTTTATGGAGGGCATTGGCCTCCACGCCTCCGGATAACACCTTACCACTGGCAGGTGCCACCGTGTTATAGGCACGGGCGAGGCGGGTGATGGAATCCAGCATTATCACGACGTCATGACCACTTTCGACAAGGCGCTTAGCCTTTTCTAGCACCAGGTTGGCTACCCGAACATGATTATCGGCAGGTTCGTCGAAGGTCGAGGCCACCACCTCGGCGTTGACACTGCGCTTAAAGTCGGTTACTTCCTCTGGCCGCTCGTCGATGAGTAGGACGATGATATAGCACTCTGGATTATTCCTGGAAATAGCGTTGGCAATGTCCTTGAGCAAAAAGGTTTTACCCGTTTTCGGCTGGGCCACTATGAGTCCTCGTTGTCCTTTTCCTATGGGCGTGAAGAGGTCAATCATGCGATTGCCCATGTCTTTGCCTGAAGAGGAGGCTGTTAGTCGAAATTTTTCTGTGGGAAAAAGGGGCGTGAGATAGTCAAAGGGAATGCGTTCTTTGATTTTCTCAGGATTTGTCCCGTTGACCTTCAGGACTTTCTGCAAAGCAAAGTACTTTTCACCCTCCTTGGGGGGCCGTAATGTTCCTTTAATAGTATCCCCGGTCCGAAGCCCGAACATTTTAATCTGGGAAGCGGAGACAAATACGTCATCAGGTGATGACAGGTAGTTATAGTCGCCAGATCGCAGGAAACCATAGCCATCGGGCATCATTTCTAAACTGCCTTCGCTCTCGATGACCCCGTCCAATTCGGGATCAAAACGCACAATTGGAGGTCCAGGAGCAGGCGCAGGACCGGGACCCTGAGGGGGCCCCAATGGTTGTCTGGACCGATGAAGGGGTATTCCAGGCTGGAAATCATCACCAGATTCCCTGCGGGGACGCATCATCCGGCGATTATCCATATCCGGTTGGCCGGGAATGGGGTTCATCTCTGCCATACCTGGCTTATCCCAGAGTTCGCGGGAAGAGGCCACAGCACCAGAGGCAGAATCTCCGTCGCCCGAATTGTTTTCTTCCTCAGACTGGGGTCTGCGGGGTGGGAATTCACGGCGTCCGGGCAATCGGGGTGCCCTTTCCAGCTGGCGAGACGGGTCAGGAGAATAAGAATCCCTGCGCCGGCTACCTCGTTCCTGCATGGGCATTTCCTCCCGGTTTCCGTGAGGGTCCGCTGGCGCGAAGGGTTCCATGGCGTGGCCCTCCCCTAAAATAATCTGCTCACCATCTGACTGGGGAGTTTGGGAATCATAATCAAACAGGGTTGGAGAATCCGGAGTCTGGGATACCGTCTCGGATTTTGTTCCTTTAAGCGCTTGCTGATCCAGAATTTTGTAGACCAATTCTTTTTTGGCCAATTTCCTGAATCCGGGGACTTCCAGCTGTTCAGCTACGTCCCGCAATTCGGGTACCAACATCTCGTTGAGTTGGACGATGTCGTATTGCATGAATAATGATTAAAAATGGGTTGCCGGAAAATGGTTGGCGACCGATCTGCATAGGAGAATTAGAAGAAGGATGGCAAGGAGGCGCGCGTCGCGAGGCTCCTGTTAGACCTTTTTTGCAGGACTTGAACGGCACAAAAGTAGGATAATTTTTATATTCTCCTAGTATATTTGCGAATTATTCGGGTTGAACCCATTTCCCTTACGATTTCCCATATGCTTCAGCTAAGCGTTATTCGCCAGGATCCCCGGGAGGCGGCCGCGGGTCTTTCCAAGAAGAATGTCCCCGACGCCGGGGAAAAAATCAGCCGCTTGCTTGCCCTGGACGACAGTCGCAGGGAACGGCGCACTCTCCTAGATCAATGCCTCGCCCAGCGAAATACCTTGTCGGAAGAGATAGGAAAAGCGATGAAAGGGGGTAATCAGGAAGCAGCCGAAAGGGCACGGATACGTGTGGCCGAGCTCAAAGCTCAGGCAGCTGCCCTGGAAGAGGACCTGGTCATAAAGGAAAAAGCCATTGAAGAGTTGCTCTACATGCTGCCAAATCTCCCCCATGACACTGTTCCTCCAGGAAAACTTCCTGAGGACAATGAAATCGATAGGGATTGGCCGCGGGACCTTCCAGTCTTGGATACAGGAGCGCTCCCGCACTGGGATTTGGCCAAGATCTATCCGCTCTTCGATCTGGAACTCGGCGTCAAACTGACAGGAAGCGGATTCCCGGTATTTCGGGGCAAAGGGGCCAGGTTGCAGCGAGCCTTGATTCAGTTTTTCCTCGACGAAGCCGTCGCCGCCGGTTATGAGGAAATCCTATCCCCCTTGTTAGTAAACAAGGCCTCCGCAACCGCAACAGGACAGCTTCCCGATAAGGAAGGACAGATGTATTTTGTTGAAAAGGACGACCTCTATCTCATCCCAACAGCAGAGGTACCTATCACCAACCTCCTGCGTGATCTTATTCTGGATGTTTCAGCGCTGCCGGTGCGTATGTGCGGCTATACCCCCTGTTTTCGAAGGGAAGCGGGATCTTACGGAGCCCACGTTCGCGGACTAAACCGCGTTCATCAGTTCGATAAAGTTGAGATCGTGCAGGCCACGCATCCTGACCACTCTTACATGGCCCTCGAAGAGATGAAATCACACGTTGCCATGTTGCTCGATAAATTGGGGCTACCCTATCGTGTGCTTCGACTATGCGGGGGCGACATGACATTTTCCAGTGCCTTGACCTTCGATTTTGAGGTATATGCCGCCGCCCAGCAGCGATGGCTGGAGGTAAGTTCGGTATCCAACTTCGAAACATTCCAAAGTAATCGGCTTAAACTCCGCTTCCGTGATGGCAAACAGACTCGGCTGGCCCATACCTTGAACGGAAGTGCTCTGGCTCTTGCCCGCATCATGGCTGCCTTGCTGGAAAATAATCAAACCCCCGAAGGTATTATCATCCCCGCTGTCCTGGTTCCCTACACAGGCTTTGATTTGATAGCGCGGACTTGATTGAACCAACTTTTTAGAACTTGCGTTTAGAATCAGTATAAAAATTGATGACCATGGGTTACTTTATTTTAGCCGGTTTACTTTCCCTTGTTGGCTTTGTCATTAGCCAACGGCTTAAAAACAAATTTCGCCACTACAGCCAAATAGGCACCCGTTCCGGTCTTTCCGGGAAGGAGGTGGCCGAACAAATGCTCCGCCACTTCGGTATCAACGATGTGCGTATCGAAGAGGGACAAGGCATGTTGTCTGACCACTACAATCCCCTTTCTAAGGTGGTAAATCTGAGTCCCGATGTTTATCATGGTCGGACCATAGCAGCTGCTGCCGTCGCCGCACATGAATGTGGACATGCTGTTCAGCACCATCAGGCCTATGCCTGGCTCACCATGCGTTCTGCAGTCGTACCTATAGTCAATGTGGCTTCTTCCCTTCAGCAGTGGTTGCTTTTGCTCGCTTTGGGCCTTTTTGGTTCTGGTGGCAACCAAACCATCCTTTTCATTACCATGCTGACCTTTATGGTCACCGCCCTTTTCAGCCTGATAACCCTTCCGGTGGAGTTCGACGCTTCCAATCGGGCCTTGGTGTGGCTCAATCAGTCCGGCTTTGCCCGCGGGCAAGAGTACGAAGGTGCCAAGGATGCTCTTTGGTGGGCCGCTATGACTTACGTGGCCGCTGCATTTTCTGCGTTGGTTATGTTGTTGTATTTTGCTATGCGTTTCTTTGGTTCCTCCAACGACTAACTAACCCATGGATGAGATAGAACTCGTTGCGGAAGAGGCCGAAGAGGCCATGGAAAAGAACCTGGCCCATTTGTCCCGTGAATTGGCAAAAATCAGCACAGGTAAAGCATCCCCCATGGTGGTCAAGGATCTTCCCGTCAATTATTACGGCAGCCCTACGCCAATGAACCAGGTTGCCAATATAGCCAGTTCTGATTCCCGCTCCCTGGTTATTCAGCCTTGGGAAAAGTCGATGTTGGGTCCCATTGAAAAGGCCATCTTTGAAGCTAATCTAGGAGTCACACCCATGAATGACGGCGAAGTGGTACGTCTATCCTTCCCTCCTCTGACGGAGGAACGCCGGCGCGATTTGGTAAAGAAAGCGAAGGCCCTAGGTGAAGATGCCCGCGTCAGTTCCCGCTCTTCCCGAAGGGAGGCCATGGAGAATATCCGCAAAGCGGTAAAAGATGGATTTTCTGAAGATGAAGGTAAAATGCTGGAGGACAAAGTGCAGCAAATCACCGATCGCTTCATGCGCCGGATCGATGATGCCCTGGAAGCCAAGGAAAAAGAAATAATGACCGTATAGGTTTGGTTTTGTCTTTACCTATAGCTACCTTCGCCCTCCCAAGATGAAAACGGTAATATCCGTTCAAAAAAATGACAGATGAAGCGCACCTATCAGCCCTCTAAACGCAAGCGCGTCAATAAACACGGCTTCCGCTCCCGCATGAGCAGCAAGAATGGCCGCAGAGTCCTCGCCAGCCGAAGGGCAAAGGGCAGGCATAAACTCACGGTTTCTGACGAAACCCACACCAAGTAAAGATGGTCTATGGTGTGAACGCGCCATAGACCATCTCTGCGTATGCGGATATAGTCGGTCCGTGTCAATCAGTTGCTTGAATCCAGGTGTTTCGGTGGCTTCAGTTAAAATGGCCGCATAGGGTGATGCCCGGAGATGGTTCGTTCCAACGATTACAAGTTGTCCCCTCGCATCTGTCGGAATCTTTTTCGCGATTCCACCGCAAATAAGCTGTCTGTATATTCCAGAAATAAGCGTTCATAGCAGTCCTTTGCCTTTTCCGGTTGAGCCAATTCTCCCCCATATAGCTCCCCCAGAGCAAACAGCGCATTGTCTGCCCGAATCCCAAGGGGTTCTGATGTCAGGGTTTTCTCGAAATAGGAGGCAGCTTCGGCAAATTTCTTTTGTTTACGAGCCATGTTTCCTTTCAAATAAAGAATGTCATCGGCTAGATTGTGGGAGGGATATTTTCGGCTTATCCGATCCAGGCTCTCAAAAGCTTCTTCATATTTATGCTGAAAACTGAGCAGCTCCGCCTCGGCATACCACTTCAAGGGTTCAGGCGTAGTATCCAGGCCCAAATTGTCTAAAATGAAGACGGACAGGTCCAGGGCGTCGTTGGCGATAAACTTTGAGGTGGAGGATTTCAGTACGTCAAACTGCGACTGGGCCCAGGTAAAGTCGCCTGAAAAATAGGAGAGCCTGGCATTTCGAAAGCGGGCATCCTGCCCGGCTAAATCGTCTTGAAATGCCTTGTCAACCTGGGAATACAACAAGGTAGCTTCCCAGATATCGCCATGCATGAGCTGGTAGTCTCCCAGATTTAGTTTTGCCGTAGCCTGAATATGCGGATTGATTCCAGGATAAAGAATGAGATCGCTGAGAATGCGAATGGCCTCTGGAAGGTTGCGAAGGTAGATAGCCTCCAGGTCGGCCAGGTCGATAAGAACTTGTGCCGTATTGCGACTTCGGCCTACTTCGTCGAGAAATGCGAGGTATCGCCCTTTCAGGTCATTACTGAAATCTATGGTCAAATCAGCAGACTCAAGCAGGCGAGCCCTCCGGCAGCGAAGCCCTTCCATACGGGCATCCAAGTAAAAAGCTGACTGAGCTCCCTTGGTGGTGGTTATGTACTCGAAGGCTTCCAGAGCGGTGAGGTAGTCACCTTCATTGGCGGCTGTCTGGCCAAATTGGAAGACCCTAAGGCCATTTTCTCGAAGTTTACGGTCTAAAGCTTTCACTTGGCGCAGGGCTCCCGGAAAATCCTTTTCCTGGAGTAGCAGCCAAATCAGCAATTCCGGATAAACCAAGACGTCGGGTTGGAGTTGAATGCGCTCATAAATCTGCTTCTTCAGTTCTTTATAGTCGTCCTTGAGCAAATAGCGCTGAAAAATCATCTGTATATTATCCATCCGGTCCGACTGCATGGCAATAACCTGAAGGTATTGGTTGATCATTCGGGGTCCATCGCCCTTCCGGCGATACAAATCGGCCAGGTAATAAGAAAATACCACGGGATCCCGCAGCATAGTTGCACCCTTCTCGTAAGCCTTGATGGCCCAATCGAGTTGGTTAAAATTGCTGAAGGTGTTCCCAATCCGTGTGATAAAAAAGCGCTCAGGAGCCATTTTATCAATGGCAGTTTGAAACTGTTCCCGGGCATCCTCTTCTCTTTCCAATTTTTCGTACACCTGGCCAAGAGATATATGGAAAATAGGATCTGAACCCTTGCGTCGCAATTCGCGGGAAAGGACCTTTTCAGCTTCTGTAAAGTGCTTCAGTTGAAAAAGGCAGTCGACATACCGCTCGGTGAAAAAAGGATTCCCAGGGGCTTCCTCGGCCAGTTTCCGGAACAATACAACTGCCTTTTCGTAGTCGCCTTCGGCAAAATACTGTTGAGCCAACTTGGAATCCTGCCCCCAGGAAAGCACAGGAAGAAAAACTATGGCAACCAAAGGCATCCAGCTACGCGACATGGTTTTCATCGGCTAAGGATAGGGTATTGCTTAAACGACAGACAGCCAGGCATGTTTTAAAAAAAACGTGGTTGCCCCACACCTGCGAAGCAACCACGCCCTTCTTATCCCGGTTAAATCCTTATTGCAGCTTAAAGCGCACAGGAAGGCGGAACTGAACTTTAACGGGCCGGCCGCGCTGACGACCAGGTGTCCATTTGAGACCGGACTCATTCATAGTACCTACGACACGGGCAGCTTCCTCACCGCAGCCGCCACCAATGTCTTTCAGTACCCCGACGTCCTTTACACTGCCGTCTTTGTCTACGACAAACTGAACAACTGCGGTTCCCTCGATGCCGTTCTCCCTTGCAATTACCGGATATTTCAGGTTCTTGAAGACAAACTCGAACACTTTCCTGTCGGAGCATTTTTTCTTATCCTCCTTCGTTTTTTCGTTATCGCAGCCTGGGAAAAGCGGCATGTCTTCTACCACCATGAAAATTTCATCATCATCCTTTGGTGGAGGAGGCGGGGGAGGCGGAGGCGGGGGAGGAGCTTTTACTGGAGGAGCTTCGACTACTTGGTCAGCTTCCACAGACTGATCCACAAACTCCGGTTCGTCCTCTTCAAGAATTTGCTCATCGGGAACCTCTTCGATAACAGGTGGGGGAGGTGGGGGAGGCGGGGGTGGAGGTTCAGCGGTACGGGGTGGCTCCATCTCGATATCTTCCTCAATCATGATGAAGTTATCCCCTCCGGCAGCCTTTTCGGCATACTCCGTCAGTCCAAGAGCCAGGACCGTGATGGCCAAAGCCACTACTAATCCATAATTGAAAAAAGAGCCGGTCATCTTAAAGACGTCAGCTTCCAAGAATTTTGCCCGGTTGGAAGAACTTCCCTTACCAGAATCCTTACTGTACTTTTCGTTCAGGGCACTTCCACTCAACCTGGACATCATGCGCCGAAGCACAAAAACAATACCCACTGTACAGAGGGTAAAGCCCAGGAGAGCGTAGAAGACCACCGAACCTGACACTTCAATAGCCATGAAGATCCTTTTTAGTGGGTAAATGGTGAAAATGTTCGTTAGAACGCATGCAATATAGATGAACTTTTAGGCAAAATGGGTGCATGCCTTCAAAAAAAATCAATCCACCAGCTTTTGATATTCGGCCGAAGATAGCAAATGATCCAATTCCTCCGGATGGCTAAGTTCAATGCGAACAATCCAGCCCGATTCATACGGATCCTGATTAATCAGGGCAGGATTGTCACCAATCCGGGCATCCAGGTCTGGATTAAACTCCAACACTCGGCCGCTGACTGGCATAAACAAATCTGAGGTGGTTTTCACTGCCTCTACCGTGCCAAACACACTTTCCTTTTCCAGGGTTTCACCAACGGTTTCGACCTCCACATAAACGATATCACCCAGTTCCCGCTGGGCAAAATCGGTGATACCAACCAGAGCCACACCGTCTTCCTCACGAATCCATTCGTGTTCCCGGGTGTATAGGAGATCATTGGGATATGTCACCATTTGTTTCAGGTTTTTAGAAATTATTACGATACTTTTTTCCGCAAGAACTCCTTGACCCATTCGGTGGTCACAGACTTTGGCCTTTCCAGAGGGAAGCCAAGTGCCCGAGACCAACAGCTTGATGCTAAAACACCAAGGGCGCGGGAGACCCCAAAGAGTACGGTGTAAAATCCGTGCTCCTTCAGGCCAAAGTGCATAAGGAGCGCTCCGGAGTGGGCGTCAACGTTGGGCCATGGATTTTTTACCTTTCCCAGGCTTTCTAAAATAGGGGGCACTACCTGGTAAATTTTCCATACGATACCTACCAAATCATCCTTCGGTAGGTTGCGCTGAGCAAACTCCATCTGGGCAATAAATCGAGGGTCTGGCTTGCGCAATACTGCATGGCCATAACCCGGGACAACTTGTCCGGAAGCCAAGGTTTTCCTTACATAGGCACCAATGGCTTCTTCACTGGGTTGCCGGGTTCCAAGTTCTTGGACCATTTCCAGAATCCAGCCAATAACTTCTTGGTTAGCCAGGCCATGTAAAGGGCCGGCTAGGGCATTCATGCCGGCTGCCAGGGAAAGGTAGGGATCGCTCAGGGTGCTACCTACCAAATGGGTAGTATGAGCTGAAGCATTTCCTCCCTCATGATCAGCGTGAATGGTAAGGTATAGACGCATAAGGGATTTGAAAGCGGGCTGATCAAGGCCAAGTTGCCGGGCAAAACTACCCGACCAATCCTGATTTAAATCAGGAGAAATGTGGTCTCCCCCATGATAGGTACGCCGATAGATATATGCAGCTAGCAGGGGAAGGCTGGCTACAAGATTCATGGTGTCCTCGTAGGTTGCATCGGGAAACTCCTCCTTGCTCATTCCGGATTCATAACGCCGCGCAAACACACTCATTGGCTGCATAGCATTGATCCCAATACTGAATTGGGTCATGGGATGGCAGTCAAGTGGCAAAGCATTTAAGACCTTGGTTACGTAGCCGGGCAAATCGGCCCGACGCTGCCATTCCCTGCATAGCCAGTCCACCTCATTGCGGCCGGGAATCTCCCCGGTAAGGAGCAGCCAAAAAAGCCCTTCAGGCATAGGTTCCGAGTCGCCCTCCCACTTCGGCAACCGCTCCCGCAGCGCTGGGATGCTATACCCACGAAAACGAATCCCTTCAATGGGATCGAGCAGAGAGGGTTCCCAAATCATGGAGATAATTCCCCGGGCTCCTCCGTAAACCTGCCCCAACGTAACTTCATCTACTTTCTCCTCCCCGTAGGTGGCGAGAAGAGTCTTGATTTCTCCCCGGAGCAATCCGGCTTTTTCGGAGAATTTTTGTTTTAAGATATCCATGGGATAGACCACCATTTTGCTAGGTAAATGTACCGAAAATCCCCTTATCTTCGGGACGAGTCCACAAAATTATAGGGTGAAAATGCTGGCCATTGGCGATGTGCTCGTCCACGAGGAGGTGGTCCGCGAGCCGTTCGCCTGCAATCTGGATGTATGCCGCGGTGCTTGCTGCTGGGAAGGCGATTACGGAGCGCCGCTCATGGAGGAAGAAAAGGCACAACTCGATGCTATCTATCCCCAAATCAGACCCTACCTAGAGCCCAGTGGGCGGGAGGTGCTTGAAAAAGATGGTCGCTATGTTTATTATCCGGAAGCAGAAACCTGGGGCACGCCTATTCTTCCTGACGGATCTTGCGCATACCTAACCAGAGATAGCACAGGAATCGCCCGCTGCGGCATGGAATTGGCTGCCAGCTCCGGCGTAACTAATTTTCCGAAACCCATTTCCTGCCACCTTTATCCAATAAGGATTCAGCGTGACGTAGCCGGCTTCGAATGGCTCCGGTACGAACGCTGGCAAATATGCCGACCCGCTTGCCGTCATGGGAAAGCACTGGGTATGCCCATTTTCCGATTTGTTCGCGAGGCCATCATTCGCCGCTACGGCGAGGCCTTTTACGCCGAATTGGAAGCTTGGCACCGCGATGCATCCTTAGCAGGCGAAGCAGCGCCATAGCTTCCCCATCCCCTTGTCCCTTAAAAACGGGCTGGTAAATGCAATTGTCCGTCTGACCAAAGGAGCTGGTAATAGGCCTTTAGCCAATCTCCTAGGGTCTTCAGGGTCTTGACCTGCACCTCCACGTTTTTCTGTTCCCGTGCATTGAGGAGAAATACAGAACTCTCCCCAGCGTCAAAGGTCAACCTCTCTGCCTCCAATAACGCAAGGGTTTGCCGCTCCTGTGCTTGCAGATTGCGGTACTGTCTGCCCAGATTTTCAAATGAGGCGAAATACTGCCGCGTTTTGGTCACCCATTCCCTGGTTTGATCCATCACCCTGAATTCCCATTCTTTGTATTTATTCTCCACCCATTGAACCTTGCCCCTTTGTTTCCGGTACAAAATGGGAACCATGGCACGGATGCCCCATTTGTAATTGTTCTCTAAAAGAAATTGCGGGGAACTGGCATCGAGTACCTGCTCAAACCGCCAGCCATCAGCCAACGCGTTGAACTGAATATCCAAACGGGGTTTCAGCTGTTCCCGCGCCCATCGACGTTCTAATAGATACTGATTACCTGTGAGTTAGATTAAACGCAAATTGGGATTATCCCGAAGGGTTAGGGATTCCCAGTAACTGACATCCTCTTCTGTTTGCTCTTCCGGCAAATCTGTCCCCAGGGGAAAAAAACTTGAAGGATCCAGAGGCTGTCCCGATTCCCACAGGAAATTGCCCGACTCGGCTGAAGCCAGCTGCAGGCTGAGGTTGGCATCCAGCAAGGCCGCCTCCCGAGTAAGGACATTGAGGTGCACTTCTATCGTATCCACCATGGGGCGCTCACCTAGAAAAAAGGCGGTTCGTATGTCCCGTAAACGATTTCCAGCTAGTTTAAGTGCCTGATCTTGAGCAGCAAATTGGCGAAATGCTATATACCAGAGGATGTAAACCTCAGCAGCATCCAGCAATAAATCATTTTTAACCTGCGCCAAGGCTAAATCCTGCATCTGCAAATGCCACTCAGCTTTCCGAAGAATGAGGCGATATTCATCGAAAAAAAGGCCCTGTAGCAAGGGCATCTCAAACCCCAGAAAGGCCTGACCAGCCAGTGGTCTAGCGTCCAACGGATTAAGAAAGGCACCGTTTGCATTTTCGAATCCAGCTTTCCCCTTAATTCCCCAGCGGGTGGGAAGGGATAAGGTTTGGTCCCAGATGGTGAAATAATGCTTGTCATCGAACTTCTTCCGGTCCAACTGAAAATCCAGCCGGGGATCAAAATGGCCTCGGGCTGCCAACAACTGACTCCGGGCTTGCAAAAGCCGTTGCGTGGCTTCTGCTATCCGCGGATGCTCCGCACCCGTTCGCTGAAGAAACTGCCCGAGGGAAAGAGGTTCCTGTGCTATTATGGGCAGCTGAAAAAGCAGAAAAAAGCCAAGCAAACCCCTCATTTGACCGATTTCAACGGAGCCTTAACCACCTTCAAATCCTCGTCCAGGTTGCGTGCCGCATAAAAATCTGGGGGGAATCCATTCATTTTACGCCAGATTTCGTACCACATTGGCACATTGCCCAACAGCGCAATTCCCTTAGCTCCGGAACCTGGTCGCAGTTGTCCGGGCCACTTCTTGGCCGATTCCTCAGCTGCTACGATAATGCGGTATTTCCCATTCTCCGATATATCGTTGTCCACGGCGGCAACCCTGCCGGAAAATGTTCCAAAAGAATTGCCAGGCCAACCAGAAAAAACGATGGCCGGCCAACCGTCGAAGATAAATCGAACATCCTGCCCTTTGCGAATCAGCGGAAGATCTACCGGAAGCACATACATGGCCACCGCCAATGGAAATTGCGAGGGCAATATGGTCAACACAGACTCAGTCTCCTTAACCATTTCCCCAATTCCAGGCTTAAGTATGCGGGTAACGTAACAATCCTGTGGGGCAGTAATGAAGTAATAGCCCGTGCGAATGGCATAGTTTGCCGCCTCGCTGCGCAATTTGTCCAGATAGGATTCCGTATCCATCATCGCCGCCTGAGTGGAAGCCCTGTCAGCATCTACTTTATTGGCAGCTTGTAGGTAGTCATTGACCATGGCATTCTCTGCCACATGAAGGTTCAACTTTTCGTTTCGGGTGATGTTCAGCCGGTTCTCTGCCGCATTCAACTTGGCCGTCAGTTCCTGAATCTTAAACTTTTTTTCTTCCAGATCGGCCATACTCTTGATGCCTTGCTGGTTGAGGTCCTGGGTACGGATTCAGCTGGATGCGTGCAATCTGCATATCCTGTTTTAAGCGATTCCATTCGATGCTGTCGACATCTATTTTCAGCACCACTTGCTGAATGCTGTTGCGCACTGCTTGTTGCCTCAGGGATAGCTCATTGCGCAGCGTCACTTTGTAAGCATCAAGTGCCTGAATCTTCATTTGATACGCCGTAATGGCAGCCTCTTTATTTGCAACGCGGGACTGTGCCCGGGCTACCAAAGCAGGGTCAAAGTAATCGGCCTTAACCTCTTAAAGAAATAAGATCGTGTCTCCTTTCCGCAACCGGTCACCTTCGCGGACATACCACCGCTCTATCCGGCCAGGAATCGTTGCGTCGATGGTTTGTGGACGGTCGGCTGGATTCAGGGGAATCGTCTTGCCATCGGCCTGAATATTTTGAGTCCAAGGAAGAAAGAGAAATAGAAGCCCACAAAGGAACAAGGTCCCCATCCACAACCTGAAAAACAAACTAGCCTTAGAGGTCTCTGTCTGCTTCAGCGAAGTGAGCGTATGTTCCCGCAAATCCGCTGAAATCCTGTTACGCGAAATGTTTAACACGGCCGCTCAGAATTGATTTATTTCCCGGAAATAAGAATCCTCTTCCAACTCGGCAGGCGTTCCCACCCGGTAAAGCCTGCCACCCTTCAACAAAAAAATCCGGTCACAACGGCGCGCTACATGGACATCGTTGGTAGAAAGAATTGCCGTCTTGCCTTCCAGGTAAGTAAACACGAAGTCCAAGACCTTTTGGCTCTCTCGATGGGTGAATGCCAACAAATCCCATTCAGCCAACCACAAGCTGCAGTCAAAAATTAGGGAACGCATGAGGATAATCTTAGATTTCATACTACGAGAAATGTTTCTCCCCTCAGACACCAAGGGCGTAAGATACCCCAAGGGATGGTCCCGGATTGCTTTGGCCAGCCCAATCGCCTCGTCTAACGGATAGACTACTTCTGGCCTGATGCCCGAATTTCCCATGGTGATATTCTCCATGATGGTACCTTCCTGGATATTCTCATCAGCCAGCAAATGACCCATGCGCGAACGAAGTTGGGACAGCTTGAGAAATCCAGCCGGAAGGCCATTGTACAACAAGCCCCCTTCAACTTCGGTATACAAAGAGGACAAAATATGCAGCAGGGTGGTTTTGCCTGAATCCTCCACCCCGGCAAGACAAACTTTCTCCCCTACCCCTATGTGAAAGGAAACAGCTTCAATGGCCGGCTGCTGCCCCAGACCATAACGGAAAGTGAGATTGGCAGCCTCCACCGATATTCCCTTCTTCCCCGGATCGAGCAGCATAACCCCTCCGCCTTCCCGTTCCAGAGGAAGATCCATCACAGTACCCATTTTTTCCAGAGCAGTCAGCACGTCGTAAACCCTCTCCATAGATAAAATGAGTTTCTCTACAGAGGCAATGACCAAAATGACAATAATCTCCGCTGCGACAAATTGACCGATATTAATCTGATTTTCAATTACTAAAAAGGCTCCAAGGGAGAGCAAAACCGCTGTAAGTAGGGTCTCAAATACGACGATGCTGCCATACTGAGTCATCAATACCCGAAAATGGGCACGTCGGTTAGCCACATAACCAATGGCCAGCTCGTCTGTGCGCAAGATCGGCTCCACCCGATTGGTCGTCAATTTGAAATCGTACATCGACCGGGCTATCTCCTCCAGCCAGTGAGCCACCGCATATTTGTAACTCGATTCTTTGCTGCTGGTTTATAGTCCAATCGGGCCGGTAAACCGGAAAATGACAAAAAGGAGTAGAAGCAAAACCAGGCTAAAGAAAATGAAGAAAGGATGATAAAACGATATGAGTAGCAGACCCAAAATGATCTGAAAGGCAGCACTCGATAAATCGATGAGTAATTTAGGAATCCCTTTCTGAAGGGTGAAGGTATCGAAAAACCGGTTCATTAACTCCGGTGGGTATTCCTTATGCAAATTCTCCAGTTTTACCCGGGGAATTCGAAAGGTGAAATCGAAGGTGGAGCGGATAAATATCCGCTGCAGAATGGTCTCCACCACAGAAAGCTGCATTATCTTGAGTGCCCCTGTAAGGGCTACACCCAGGGTAACCACGCCAAGTAAGATGTACAAGGCATTCGATACACTTCCACCTGCAATTAGTCCAATAATCGCCTGAATCCCTAAGGGCAGGGTAAGGGTTATGAGACCGGATAAAAGAGCGTAAACATAGATGTAGGTGATATCCCGACGATCTAGTTCCAACATACCGAACAACCGCTGAAAGGCCGTCATAGATATGATAGTAATGCTATTAAATCAGGTGGTAACACAAATCCCTGCTCGATTGTTTCCTGGGTAGCGCGTACCTTGAGTGGAAATAGCGTTGGGGATGGAAAAACAGGCTTTGATAGAGGCATTTCACGCGTTTCTCATACTGGAGAAGGGATTATCTCCGCAAACTTTTATCCATTACACACAAGATTTGGCAAAATGGTTCGATTTTCTCGAAAAAACGGGCTCCCATTATAATCCAATCACTGCGACACCGGAGGTTCTTTCCGCCTTCCTTGCTTCGCTTCCGGACCTCGGTCAGGCACCGGCATCACAAGCCCGGATCACCTCGGCCCTAAAGACCTTTTACGCCTGGTTGCTGCTTGACGGTAAACTAAAGGAAAATCCGGCCGAATTACTGGAAAGCCCCCGCATTAACCGATCTGTTCCTCAGGTTATGACCTATGAGGAGGTGGAGCGTCTACTGCAGGCGATTGACTTAAGCGAGCCGGCGGGTACCCGAAATCGCGCCATGCTGGAGACCTTATATGCTTCGGGGTTGCGGGTAAGTGAGTTAATCAATCTTCGGCTTAGCGATTACTTCCCGGTGGAAGGTTTCCTCCGCGTTGCTGGTAAGGGGAACAAAGAGCGCCTTGTCCCGATTGGTGAGGAAGCTATGCGTTTCATCACCGATTACCTCGACACCTGGCGCAGGCACCTACCGTCCATCCACCGCAAGGACTCGGACATCTTATTCCTGAACCGCAGGGGTCGCCGCCTTACCCGGATTTACGTTTACCAACTGGTCAAGGATATGGCCATCCGTGCGGGTTTGTCGCCGCTGATAAGTCCACACACTTTTAGGCACTCTTTTGCCACCCATCTCCTTGAAGGTGGAGCGGACATCAAAGCCGTGCAGGATATGCTCGGCCACGCCTCCATCCTAACTACCGAAATCTACACCCATCTGGACAATGCTTACCTGCGGGAGACCCTCCAGCTGTTCCATCCCCGCAATCGGAAATCAACCTAGATTTCCTGGCTGGGGGAAGGGCTGCCGATAAATTCGTTCGCCGGTAGCGGCAAATAGCGCATTGGCTACCGCAGCGGCGGCTGGTGGAAGTGCCGGCTCGCCCAATCCGGTGGGATCGGCGGTACTCTCCACAAAATGCACCGATACCGGCACGGATTCTGCGATGCGCATCATGCGATAGGTATCAAAGTTTCGCTGCTGGGACTTTCCCTCTTCGATGGTGATATCGCCGTAGAGGGCATGTCCCAGACCGTCGAGAATCCCACCCACAATCTGGTTTTCGGCTCCGCTTCGGTTGATGACTATGCCGCAATCAGCGGCGCAGAATATCTTCCGGACTTGGGGCTTTCCTGCTACCAGGACGACCTCAGCCACCATGGCCACATAAGAACTGAAGGAAAAATAGGCACTCATGCCGCGAAAAACACCAGGCTCTTTTTTGTCCCAGCCCGAGGTGGAGCGCACCAACTCGATGGTACGGGTAAATCGCTCCGGATCGTATTCCACTTTTCCCACGGGTTGTGCCGCAGCTTGCCGGAGCAGATTGAGCCGCATATCCATGGGGTCCTTCCCTGCAGCAAAGGCAATCTCGTCGAGAAAACATTGCTCGGCAAAAGCCAGAAAATTGTGTACTGGAGCGCGCCAGGGTCCCGTTGTCACGTTGGATTCCCTGTTGTGGCCCTCCACGAGCAGATGGGGCAAGGCCCCGGCGGGAAAGTTGTTTTCCCGCGTTGGATTGCCTACATTCAGACCAGCCCCTCGTAAATGCAGGGCCATAAGCTGCCCTTGCGCGTCTAGAGCAGCCCGATAAGTATAATGGCATGCTGGGCGATAGATTCCACCGGCCATATCGTCTTCCCGGGTCCACTGTACCTTGACAGGAACCTTAGCCAAACGAGAAATCCGGGCGGCCTCTTCGGCAAAATCGGAACTCAGTCGGCGCCCGAAGCCTCCGCCCATACGGGTCATCTGCACAGTAACCGCCTCTGCCGGAAGCCCCAATATTTCCGCCACTCGGGTCTGGGACCGCTGTGGGGTCTGCGTAGGACCGACAAGCAGAGCCGTATTTTCCCGTACATCGGCATAAAAATTCATGGGTTCCATGGCGTTATGGGGCAGGAAAGGACAACTGAATGTGGCCTCCAATAGCTTATGTGCTCCCTGGAAAGTTTCCTCCACATTTCCATCTCTCCGAAATGCTTTGGCCGGTTTCTGCTGGAGCAAATCGGCCAGCCAGGCTTCATGCTGGCTGGTAGATTCTGCGGGCGTCTTTTGCACCCAGCTCACCTGAAGGGCCTTTCTTCCCTGAAGGGCAGCCCAAGTAGCATTGGCAACTACGGCTATCTTATCCTCAAAGGGGAAAATTCCTAAAACCCCGGGAACCTGACGCGCTGCGGCATCTTCCACCTTACCCGGAATCTGGCCAAAGGCTGGTGGCCTGGCCACCACTGCGAATTGCATACCCGGAGTGCGAAAATCGATGCCGAACACCGCCTTACCCGTGAAAATATCTGCGTTGTCCACACAAGGGATGAACTGGCCGATGAGTCGATAATCTGCCGGTTTTTTGAATAGTACCGGCGAAGGAATCGGAAGTTTTGCCGCTGCGGCTGCCAGTTCCCCATAAGACAATTTCCGGCTACCCAGCCAAACGTGGCTATCCTGCGTGCGAAGGCTTTCCGCTGACACTTCCCAGCGGGAGGCGGCGGCGGCCGTCATAAGCATCCGCACGGTGGCTCCAGCTTGCCGAAGGGTATTCCAGGATGCTTTCAGAGAGCCACTACCGCCGGCAACTTGCCGCTGGTATTTCTTTCCGTCGAGCGGAGCCTGCTCCACCTTTACCCGAGACCAGTCGGCATCCAGTTCCTCCGCCACAATCAAGGGCATCGCCGTTTTAACGCCCTGGCCTACCTCTGGATTTGGGGAATACAGGGTGATGCTCCCGTCGGGAGAAATAAGGATGAATGGATTGAAATCTAGTGGTTCGGCCAATGAGGTAGACCTGGAGGAGGAGAATCCTAACATGAGCCCCCCTCCGGCCACGGCGCTGACCTTTATAAAAGCACGGCGCGAAAGTATTGGTGTCTTCATGGCATTTACAATTTCCGGGCAGCCAGTTGGACGGCTTCCCGAATTCGGTTATAGGTCCCACAGCGGCAGATATGGCCAGACAATGCTTCGTCAATATGGGCATCGCTGGGAGCCGGATTCTTTTTAAGGAGGGCCGCCGTCGCTAAAATCTGTCCGGCCTGGCAATATCCGCACTGGGGCACGTCTACCTCCTGCCAGGCTTGCTGCACAGGATGGTCTCCATTTTCCGAAAGCCCCTCGATGGTGGTAATTTTCCGGCCTGCGAAGGCAGATATGGGCAGGGCACAGGAGCGCATGGGCTCCCCTTCCACCAGGACCGTGCACGCGCCACATTGCCCGATGCCGCAGCCGTATTTGGTTCCGGTAAGGCCCAGAGTATCCCGCAGCGCCCAAAGCAGGGGCATTTCCGGATCGGCTTCCAGTCGCCGCTTTTTCCCGTTGATGGTTAGCGTTATTGCCTCCATGACGTTTATTTTGCCTAAATTTAGGGTATTATCGATAATTCCATGGCGGAAATCAGTCCTTACGACACTATTTTTTCAGGACTAATTCCCGGGGAGGAGGAACCCCGAACGGGTGAAAGATACACGGAGGAGGCCTTGACAGATTTACTGGCCCGGCAGATTCTCCACCTGATGGAACACGACAAGGAAAACCTTTGGAGCCTATTCTACCGCCTTGACATTCCCGATGAGGATTTAGCTGCGGTGCTTCGGGAAAACGATGCAGAGGTCCTTCCCCTTGCCCTGGCGCGCTTGGTGATGGCTCGCCAAAGGAAGCGCATGGCCACCCGCTCCGCTTTTCCACAGCCTTTCCTCGACGAAGAGGAGTGGCGCCTCGGCTAGCCTACATTCCTGCGCCATGTTCCTTCGGACCCGGGCATTTGTCTTCCGGACGGTCAAATACGGCGACCATCACCTCATTGCCGATTTGTTCACCCTTTCCCATGGCTTGGTGTCTTTCAGCATTCCCGGCGCCAGAAAAGCAGGAAAGGGAAGCCGTGCGGTATTCCTGCAAACCCTATCTCTGCTTGAATTGGTTATGGATTTCCGAGAGGGCCGCAATCTGCAGACCCTTCGCGACCTGAAGTTCGACCGACTTTTCCCGGCGATTACCTGCGATATTCGTAAGGCTGCTATCCTGCTTTTTCTTTCCGAGGTATTGCGCAACAGCATCCGTGAAAAGGAACCAAATGAGGACTTGTTTCAATTCATTGAGGAGACCCTGAATTTCCTCGATGCGGCCCCAAGTGGCTATGGCCATCTCTCTCTTCATTTCCTGGTCCATCTGACCGCACATCTCGGTTTCTTTCCTTCTGGACGCTGGTCACCTCGGGAATCATCCTTAAACCTTCGGGAAGGCACCTTCACGCCCTATCCGGAGAGCGGCGACTTCCATCTGGAACCAGAGCCCAGCTCCTTGCTGGACCAAATCCTCCAGCTTTCCCGGGAAGACCTGGGGAAATTGCCCATGAACCGCGAGCAGCGTCTCTTTCTGCTAGAGCGCATGCTAACTTATTACCGGCTCCACCTGGATTATTTCGGTGAGCTGAAGTCGCTGCGTGTCCTACGAGAAATATTCTGAATCTGGCGAACTACCCGAATCCTTCGGGGTTTCACCTTTTATGCAAAACCTCACCCCAGAGATGCTTGACCGCATCGTGGAGATGGCCTGGGAAGATAGAACCTCCTTTGATGCCATCCGCCGCCAGTTTGGCGTGGGTGAACAGGAGGTCATCGCCATCATGCGCCGGGAAATGCACCGCCGCAATTTCAACAGATGGCGTGCCCGTGTGCAAGGTCGAAAAACCAAACACAGCCAGCTTTGCGACGCCGAGGTCATCCGGTTTCGCAGCGCCATGCAGCGCATCATCAGTGGAAATAGGAAGTCAAAATAAGCGCCTACCCCAAATAGCAAAGGCGCCGAAAGAAATTATCCTCCGGCGCCTGCCTGTCCAAAAAGCATTCAGGGTACTTAGCCCCCGATATACTTATCCCAGTTCACCTCCGCTTGTGGATGGGGGAACTGTTTGAAAATGGTTCCCTTGTCATACGAGGTGGGAATTTCACTCAATTTATTGTAGCGCCTGGCGTCAATCCAGCGATGTCCCCAAGGCTCAGCCCATAGCGAATAGCGGCGCTGGTAGAGGATTTCGTTAATAAGCGCCTGACTCGTGGTGGCTCCGGTATAGTTGCCGATGCCGGCTGCATTTCGGATGATATTAATCGCTGCTACCGCATCTGCCGTTTGATTCAAATTGGCATGTGCTTCCGCCTTCAGTAAGATGAGTTCCTCATTCCGGATGAAAGGAATGGGGGTCGTATTGGTCGGCCATCTGGCATCTTGGAAGAGGGCGGACAATGGCGTAGCATCGGTGGTCACCACAACAGGACTATTGCGCTTGAAGAATTTCCGGGTCACCCGGGTATCCCCGGCGGTGGCGTCATCAATCATGGAAGGGTGCACCACGATGATGGTATTCACTGCAGCATTCGGCAGATAAAAAAGCGGATTGAAGGCATCGGGTGGACCTGTGTAAGGGTGGGCCGGGCCGGCATTCAAATTGCCGCTCAAACTCATGAAAGAGCCATTTAGCGCGGAAAGAATCCCTTGCCAATCCTTGCGGTAAGCATTTAGGCGGGCCAAGATGGCATTATTTACCTGCCGGAGGGCAGGTAAGGTATTGAAGGATGCGAATCCAGGTGTCAAGCGCAGGGGAAAGGCTCCGGTTCCAGCTGCAGCCAGGTCTTTGTCGGCATTTTCCAAAATCCCCTTGATGTGGTTGAGGGCATCTTCGTACTTGACAAATGGCCCTGGCTTCAGCGGATTCTTCACATCGATGCGAATGCCATTTTCATAGACGAAATTGGCTGGAATCATGAACTGATAGCCCTGGATCATTTTGGCAAAACCTGCGACAGCCTTCTTTTCCGCATCACTCAGGAGAACGGAACTGTTCGCAGAGGCAATAAGAATATCTCCCTGCTTTATGGCCTGGTAGGGTGCGGCCCAAGAGCCACCGCCAGTAGTTCCAAAGCCGAAATAAGCCCGATCAGGCACCCTGCCGGCCTGTCCCAGCCAGTCGGTCTGGAAGCGTGGGTCAGAGGCGTTCAAGTACCAGGTTTCGCGGCCAAAGGCATTCCAAGCCTGGCAAATATTCACCAGGTAGCTGCGGTGGGTTGCTTCTAGGCCGGTGAGCAGAAATTGCACCTGCTCCCGTGTTGCATTATTCTCCACACTGGCTTGAGAGGGATTATTGGGGTCGACCACCCCATCCAGCTGCAATGGATTGCACGCAGAGAGGCCCAGGAGCAGAGGAACCAGAAATAAAGGCATTATGCTTTTCATTGAGCTAGCTATTTAGAAGTCAAAGTTGAGGTGGAAGAAAATCCGGCGCGGGGTCGGATATGGGGCAATATCCACATTATTCGCCACGGCTTGCGCTCCGAAAGTGGATGTCTCAGGGTCATAGCCGAAGTAATCAGTGAACAACGCCAAATTATTGGCCGAGGCACCCAGCTTTATACCACGGAAGAATCCGTTCAACAAACCGGATAGGGTGCTCTTGGGGAAAGTGTAGTAAAGACCAACTTCCCGGATTTTCACAAAACTGGCATCCATCACCCAGCGGCCGGCATTGTTGTAAGGAGCCGGATCGCGCTGCCTTCCATTGGGAATACCATCGCCATTAGCATCGTCGTTCCAACCCTTGGTAGTACCACCTCCGTCTGTGAGAAAAGCAGACAAGTTGATGTTGTCGCCACCCTGCCTCCAGTCTACCAGGACGGACAATTCCAGATTTTTCAGTATGTTGAAGGAGTTGGAGAAAGACATGTTGAAGTCGGGCTGATTGTTCCCCCAGAAGGTGAATCCTCCGGGATTGGCCGCAACGGCGGGGGAACCTACAATGGTGGTGGGTGCATACCCTTGGGCATAAAGGAAGGTTCCCAATCCAGACCCAAAGGCGCCGGCAATATACGTGGGAATACCCAGTCTGGTGAGGAGAACCCGGTTGCGCCAGTAGAGCACCCGGGAAATCCAGCGGAACTTGGGCGCATCGAATACGGTTGCAGTTAATCCCAGTTCCAATCCCTTGTTTTCCAGTTCAGCCTCGTTGCTCGGCGTGCTGCTCACCCCGGTAGAAGGGGAAAGGTTTAGGTTCTGGATGTTGTTTTCCGTATTCTTGACATAATACGTGGCTTCCACTGAAAGGCGGTTGTTGAAGAATCCGGCATCCACCCCAAATTCAAGTTCCTTGGCGGTTTCGGGCAGGATGGCTGTATTGCCAATCTGAGAGGAGACCACAGAACCCAGAAGACCGCCAACATTGGCACCTCCCAAAGAGGTGAAGGTGTTACCAAAACCAACCGGACCAGCAGTTTCCCCGTAGGCTATCCGGGGCTTGAACTGATTGATGAAACCAAAGCTCCAAAAATCGAAGTTGGCCAGATTAAGTGCTAGAGAAGCCCTAGGGAAAGCATAAAGCTTATTGGCGTCTCCATTCAGGGTAGATTTATCCCAACGGATACCCACCGTACCGATAATTTTATCATCGAAATTGGCTTCCTGTTGAACAAAAATGCCTGCCTCGCTAATCCTGCTTACACTATTGGATTCAATCTCCTGAACACTGGCTTGCTTCAGATTGGTCTGTCCAGGAACCAATCCCCTGCCCCGGGTGAATAGGGCATCATTTTGGAAATCCAGCCGCACGATGCCCCCCTGTGACGTGAGGTTCAGTTTACCTAGATTCTTGGTGTACACCAGCGCAGCTTGGATGTTGGTATTCAGACTTGATTGCCTTCCGATAAGAATATCCCCCGGATTGGCCTGGGCCCGCTGATACTGTAGAAATTCAGGTAAATAAACTTTGGTGGCATTTTGCAAATAGTCTAAACCACCGGAAAGAGTAACCTTCAGGTTGCTGCTGTTATCCTGGTAGAGATCAGCCGCCAGATTAAATGACTGAATGAAGCGGTTAACCAAGGAATTGTTTATGCCGTGGTCGGTCACAGCAACCGGATTCTCCGAAAAATACGGGTTTACCGGATAGACTCCCTGCGCATTAGGCCGCAAGTCAAAGTAGCTGGGAACATAAGCAATGTTGTATCCGATACTGGCACCCGCATTGTTTTGGTTCCCGGTGAATCCACGATCGGTGTCTGTCCGAAGGAAATTACTGGAAAAGCCCACCCGAATTCTACGGGAAATCTTGTGGTCCACATTGGCACGCACGGAATACCGCTCAAATTCGGTGTTCTTGACGGTTCCCCCTTCTGAGGTAATATTTCCGGAGATAAAGAACTTCGTTTTCTCATCGCCTCCGGATAAGGTAAGGCGGGTATTGCTCAGGGTTGCCTGATTGTTGTAGAAATAATCCTCATAATCGATGTAGGACCCAGCTCGGAATCGCTCCAGTTCCACCGCCCTGCGTGCGACTGGGAAGAAGGTGTTGATTTTCGCTTCACTCCACACATCGGTACCCAAGAGGCGAAGCGGCGAGGCATCACCAATGTCCTGCGAGAAACTGATGCGGGTCTTACCCTCTGCTCCCCGTTTAGTCGTGATGATGATTACCCCAGCGTTGGCACGGGTACCATAAATGGCTGCCGCGGAAGGACCCTTAAGAATCTCGATATTCTCAATGTCCGCCGGATTAATGTCGGCCAGGCGATTGGCTCCATCGTCCTGATTAGATGCTCCAGCCTGGCTTACCGAGGCGCGGCCCGTTCGCTGATAAGCGTTGCTGGCGTAAACCCCGTCGATGATAATCAGCGGCTGGGAAGCTCCTGCCAAACTGGAAATGCCGCGAAGTTGAATGGAAAGACCACCTCCGGGAGCTCCGCCGTTCGAGCGAACCGTCACCCCGGCAACCTTGCCATAGAGTGCACCATCCGTAGTCTGAATGGTTGTTGTCCCCAAGAGTTCCTTAGCTGATACCGATCCAACGGCATTGGCCAGATTGGAGCGCTTGACCGAAGAGGCGAGACCAGTGACAACCACTTCTTCCAAATTGGTGGCATCCTCCCGGAGTTTGATGTCCAATACCTTATTGGAGGGACCCGCCTTGACCAACTGGCTAAGGTAACCGATTGAACTCACCACCAGCGTCACCTCGTTGTTGTCGTCGATGTCAAGGATAAACTTTCCCTCTAAATCTGTTACCGTTCCCTTGGTCGTGTTTTGGATGATGATGTTGGCAAATAGCAGCGATTCGCCGGTGCGTTCGTCCGCGATGCTGCCCGTGATACGGTACTGTGCCTTCAATTGCCCCATTCCAAGGAAGAAGGCTATTCCGAGCACTGACCAAGAAAGGATTTTTCTTTTCATATGGCGTAGTGTTTGATGTGAAATTAACAAAAGTATTACTACCCAAAGTCTATTGGTTGGATTTTTTTCCTTTTCGTTCCACTTTACCTTCAAATAGTGCGACATTTGATGAAAAAGAGCATTATGCAGAAGGATCCTTTCTACGCGGACAACCAGTCGAAATATTCCGATCGGGAAAAAAACCTGATTGCCGTCATTGTCATCCTCCTCATCGCCCTTGCCGGAACCAGCTATTGGGCATTTTTCAAAAAGCAGGAAAACGAACAGATAACTCGCCAAAATATCAACTTTCAGGCCGAAAACCAGGAGTTGATTACGCTTCGGGATTCCTTGGCATCTAAGGTGGAGAGTCTAAGTACCGATTTCGAAGTACTTACTCAGGAAAATGAGGCCCTACAGGGAACGCTTGCCTCTACCCGCAATGAACTGACTTCCAAAGCGCGAGCTCTCACCCTGGCGAAGAAGAATAGTGCTATGGAAGCCAATAGCCTGCGGGCTGAGATCCTGCAACTTCTCGCTGTAAAAGCCGAACTGGAAGAATCGATTTCCGCTATGCAGGAGGAAAATGATCAGTTGAAGGCTGAAAATTCCACCTTGACCACGAATTTGAACCTGGCCAACAAGGATCGGGAAGCTCTAGCCAATCTTAACCGCGCCATGCAAGAGGAGGTTAAGAAACTTACCCTTAACAATTTCAAAGCATCCGCCTTTCAGGTCGAGGTGCAGACTTCTACCTCCAAACTTACTGCCAAATCCTCACGGGCCCGCCGCGTAACCGTCAATTTCGACCTCACCGGAGTCCCGGACGAATACCAAGGCGTGAGGCCTATTTATATGGCCATTACCACAGATACCGGAGTGCCTGTTCCCGGTTCAGATATTAGTCGAAATATCTCCGTTAACGGGCAGACGATGCCCATCAACGCAGTTTCTGGCAAAGAGGTGAACATATCCGGTAACCAGCGCCTTTCCTTTTCCCATAATATGGAGGAAAAACTGAAATCTGGCTTTTACAGGGTTGCCATTTACACCGATATCGGCATGCTGGGATCAGCTACCTTTAGGCTCGACTAATGGCTGCTTCTTCTAGACATCTCCTTGGCATCCCTTGCGGGATTTTCCTGCTTGTCATCGTACTTTCGAGTTGTGGCGTGCCCCAAAAAGAGGTCTTGGTGCTGGAGGATCGGTACCGTCAGGAACTCATTGTGCTGGATTCCCAGCTCGTCGATTTACGCAGAACAAATACCGCACTACTGGGAGATAATTGGCACAAGCAGGGGGGATTGGACGCTTACGCTGCAATCCAGATTGTTTACTTAAACCGTATGGATTCCCTGCGCAATGAAATCGACCGCCTTAGTCGGAATTCTTCCCTAGACCGCAACTTCCTCATCGCCCTTATTGATTCCTTGGAACAGCAACAGGCAAAAGAGGGCTACTTTACCCAATCCATCCTCGGGTACTGGTCCCGAATAAATCTGCCCGTGCTCAAACTAGCCGCTGTTTTGCGCGATTCCCTTGCAGCAGAGGAAGGAGTCGAAGTGGAGGAGGAAGTGCTCTCCTGCCGCATTGCCATACCCATGGAGCGCTTTTTCAAAGGAGGAAGCACCCAAGTGGTGGAGCCTGCCGGGATGCCGCTTTTGGAGAAAATAAGTCAATTGCTTCAGGGTTTCCCAGCCTTTTCCCTTCAAGTGGTAGGCCATACGGACAATGCAGCCCAACTGAACCGAAAGTTGCCTGACAATTGGGATATGAGTGTTTTGCGGGCATCAACTGTTACCAAAGTCCTCACCGAGGACTTCCAACTTTCCCCCTCAAGGGTCCTCACTGCCGGCAAAGGCGAATTTTCCCCCAGGCAGTCCAATGAATCGGCTGAGGGCAAGGCCAAAAATCGCCGTATTGAAATTGTAGCCTCCCTGCGCCTGGAGGACATCCTTCGCGAATACCGTAAACTGCTGCCCCGATAGGCTCTAGGAAGGTCCGACTACCTGGACTTTTGCGATAAGGCTCAGCAATATCAGGCCCCCGCTTCTAGTGACCAGCCCGTACCTTCCTTACCGTCTTTTAACACAATGCGTTGTGCCTTCAGGGCATCACGGATAAGATCGGCAGTAGCCCAATCCTTGCGGCTTCGGGCATCATTACGCATATGGATGATTAGCTCCATGAGGCCATCCATGGTTCTATTCCTTGATTCTACGCCAGCTGCACCCAGCTCCTCTCCGTCAAGCGCGAGAATATCCGATACATAAAGGCGAAAAAGCACCTGTATTTGCTGCCAGGAATCCGGGGAGAGGGCAGCCCATTCCATATGCCCATCCTTCAGTGCATTGATCCGATTGACTAACTCAAAAAGTCTTGCCAGCACCTTGGGGGTATTGACATCGTCGGCCATTTCCATATGGGTCGCACGGATGACTTCTAGCACGGAGTCATCTTGGTCTCCCGAACCTTGCTTGCCCGGATGGGTTGTGGCCAGGAGCCAACGGTAAGCGTCCATGAGGCGCCGGTATCCTTTTTCGGCCGCCTGAAGGGCAGCATCAGTCAAGTCCAGGGTACTCCGATAATGGCATTGAAGCATAAAGAACTTGACTGCCATGGGAGAGTATGCATGGGTGATATGGGGACTGTCGCCGGTGAACAGTTGATCGGGTGAAATGGTATTTCCGTCGCTCTTGGACATTTTTCGACCGTTCAGCAGCAGCATGTTGGTGTGAAGCCAGTAGCGGGCCCCGGCGCATTGGCAGGCTCCCATATTTTGGGCGATTTCATTTTCATGATGGGGGAATTTCAGGTCATTGCCCCCGCCATGAATATCAAACACTTTGCCCAGATACTTTAAGCTCATCGCCGAGCATTCCAGATGCCAGCCAGGGAAACCCTCACCCCAGGGGGAGTCCCAGCGCATGATGTGCTCGGGGGAAGCTCTCATCCAAAGGGCAAAATCGCCGGGATGATTTTTTTCGTCCTGATTTTTCAAGTCATCGCGACTTTCAGCCAGCAGGTCCTCGGTCTTTCTTCCTGAAAGGATACCATATTCCCCTGCTCCTTCCTGATACCCACGGGTATCGAAATAAACGCTACCGTGTTTTTGGTAGGCCAGGCCATTCTTCAGAATTTCCGCTACCATCCTGATTTGCTCAGGAATATGTCCGCTAGCCCTTGGTTCAATATCTGGCGGAAGGGTCTTGAAAATGCTCATCATACGGTGAAAGCCCAGGGTGTATTTTTGGGCCACCTCCATGGGCTCCCGTTGTTCTAGGCGGGCTCCCCGACTCATGCGGTCCTCCCCGTCGTCCAACAGATGACCCACATCGGTTATGTTTCGTACATACCTAACCCGTAAACCCCTGGAAAGGAGGTAACGGTAGATGACGTCGAAACTGACAAAAGTCCGGCAGTTTCCTAGATGGACATCATTGTATACCGTGGGACCACAAACGTACATCCCCACGTAACCAGGAGTGGCAGGCGTGAACACTTCCTTTTCGCGCGTTAGGCTGTTGTAAAGTTGTAACTCGGGATTCATTGGGATAATTTGTGGGCTTCAAGGCGCCAAAAATACATTATGTTCAGCTCAAAGCTCTATTTCCATTGGATATCTGCTATTAGGGGGCAGTGGTCGGAAAGGTTTCCAGGATTAAGGCGTTGGCAAAACCGGGTTTGAAAAGCTCCGCCAGTAAGGATATAGTCAATGCGGAGTCCTTTGAGTGGACCAACGTAGGTCCAGCCTCGCCCACGACCGGCATCTAGAAAGGCATCGCCGGTATTTCGGCGTAGCCGGCGGTAAACCCAGGATAGGGGAATATCGTTGAAATCACCACAGAGAAGGTAGGGGTAAGGCGATTTATCGATATGTGCGGCCCAGATTTTGGTCCGGCCCGAGCGCTCCCTCGCCGATTCTTTGTAGCGCGCTAGCATGCGGGGAAAGAGATGCATATCCTCCCGCTCCGGTATTCTCCCGCCCTCGGCTACCTTGTATGCCATACTTGTGATACGGTTGGAATAGAGGTGGGCATTGTAAACCCGAAGTACACTGCCTCCTGCATGGCGAAAGTCTGCATATTGAAAGCCGTTGTTGGAGCTGAATGCCTTCGAACCTCCCCGAATTGGCCGCACTCGACTGTAAATGGCGAGCCCTGCCTCCGGGGAGCGAACCGCTTCGTACCAGCCGGCGGGCATGCGGATGGATCCTGGCCCCAAACCCAGTCCTTCGATTTCCTGAAGACACAAAATGTCGGCGTCGATCTTTTGGATCATAGCTGTCCAGGCCGTGGGTGAAACGAAGGCATGGGGAAACTGAACATCTCGTAGTTCGTGCGCATTGAAGGTGGCAATCCGGAAGGTGTCGGCCCTCCCACGGGGCTCCTTATGCCAGTGGAACAATCCGAGCATATAATCCAAGCCTGCTATCACAGTAAAGAAAGGAAGCAGGAAAAGCCATTTCCGACGCATAGCCCAGTAAAGGATAGCTGCGAGCTGGACGGCCAAGACAAGGGGATAAAATAAGCCTGGCAAACTGAAGATCCAATAGGTTTCTGGATCGACCAGAGGGCACAAATAGAGGAGAATCATTCCAAAGGCTGCCAGGACAGTGAGTCTCCGCAGGATGCGATCCGGGAACCTATTTTCGGCTCGCCTCATAGAGGAATTCTTTTTCCTCATCGCTCAGGCTGTTGTATCCACTGAGCTTAATCTTGTCCAAAATATGGTCCAGACGGACCTGATAGTCGTCTTCCCTTTTCGAAAACTGGTCCTCCTCATCCCTATTCCTCCGATGACTCACACGGAGGTTCGGATTTCGACCAGTCCGACGAACTGGTCTACGAAAAGGGTTCTGGAGCCGACTGCTCAAATCGCGAAATGGTTGGGATAAATCGATTCCCTCCTGCAGGAGCCGCACATAAATCCAGCCAGACAAGGCCCCACCCAAATGGGCAAAATGCCCGCCGGTATTTGCATTTCGCGTGATAGAGAGCATATCGATAAGTAGGAGAGCCAGCACGATGTACTTTATCTTCACGTCGCCGACGAATAAGAGCCGGAAGGTATAATCAGGAGCGACCACCCCTGCTGACACCACGATGCCCATAACCGCAGCCGAAGCTCCAATGGCCATGCGGGTACCACCCGAACCGTAAGCGAGAAAGGAGGCGGATAAATAAAAGATGAGCGCGCCCATTAGCCCGGCTGCCACATACAGAAAAGTGACCCGATGGTCTCCGAGCAAATCCCCAGTGACCCGCCCAAACCAGATAAAGAGCAACATGTTCCAAAGGATATGGAAGAAGTCCAGATGAAGGAACAAGTGGGTGAGAAGAATCCAGGGATGTGTCAGCACAAATGACCCATTGGAGGACATCGCCAGATATCGGGTGATTTCGCCAGAAAACCCAGCAGGCTTACCCCCATTTATCAGAAACAACACAAAGTTAAGGGCCGTGATCAGGATGAAAACAGCCACGTTAACAATCACTAGCTGATTGACCCGGTTCCCGTAGTCAAATTCGGACCGCAAATCCTCAAAAATCGATCGGAGCATGGCCCTCAGTTAAATCGCATCGGTATTTTATGCCAAAAGGTGAGAAGCAGGAAGCCGAACAGCGCCCCGCCCAAATGGGCGAAATGAGCAACACCTGGTTGACTTCCGCTTAGCCCAAGGTATAACTCCAGGGCCGCATAAATAAGGACAAAATACTTGGCTTTCAAGGCAACCGGCGGGATAATCAGTTGGATAACCGAATTCGGGAAATTCATACCATAAGCAACCAAGAGGCCGAAAACAGCCCCGGAGGCTCCAACGGTCGGAATATTCACTGTGGAGGCGGGAATTGACCCCGATTGTAATTCCCAATACATCACCAAGATATGCAAAACAAAGGCGCCTAGTCCTGTCGCCAGATAGTAAAACAGAAAGCGCTGTGGCCCGAACACTGCTTCAACGGGCGAACCGAACATATACAACGCGAACATATTGAAAAACAGATGCATGAAGCTACCGTGCATGAACATGTGGGTGACAATCTGGTAGGGCCGGAAAAAGGAAGAAGTGGGATAATACACCGCCAGCAAATCCGGATCCATAAAAAAACGCAATCCCAGAAATAACAAAATATTGATAATCAGCAGATTTTTGACAACGTCAGTCATTTGCAACATGGCTCAGTTTTTGAATTTTCGATCGATCTCCGGCAAAGTGTACCGAAGAAAACAGCGCGCGCCGGATGGGCTTTCCCAACTTACTTCACAGGATAACAGCGCGTCAACTAAAACCTGCATCTCTTTTTGGCTAAGTGATTTGCCACGTTTCAGGGACCCAGCCCGGGCCATTGCGGCATAAAGCCGGTCACGACCGGGCAATTTCAGGTGTTGACCATTTTTGTATTGTTCCAATAATAGCTCCACAAGACCGGGCTCCCCTGCCGCTTCTATTCCCTCCGGAACCCCGTGGATGAGGAAGCTATGTTGTCCGAAAGAGACTATGTCAAAGCCTAAATGAGCCAGTCCGGGAAGCAGGCTTTCCAGGAGTATGGCATCTGCGGGGGGAAGCTCCAGTTGCAAGGGAAAGAGTACCTTTTGACTTCCAATTGCCTGGTCGTTATGGCCTGCTAAAAACCGTTCAAAAAGAACCCGTTCATGGGCAGCCTGCTGGTCTACCAGCAGCACGCCTTGGGTATCCTCACAAAGAATATATTTCCGGTGAACTTGCGCTAGGACTGCCATTTGCTCAGCTACGCGAGTACCGGCCAGAATGCCCTCCCCGGGAACTTCCTCGCGCAGGATCACTTGGTCTCCAAAATTTGTCGCCGCTGCAGGGTTAGTGGTAAAAAGCCGCTCCCACTGTTGCAGGACGGCCTTACCGGTGCCCGGACTGGCAAAACCCTGACCCGGATGGGAAGGGAAAGCAGGTTTGACATCCTGGTTTCCATTGAGGTATACCGGCACCTCAAAATCGAGACTTCCAGTGCTTCCGTAGCGGGCCACAGCATGCCTTACAGCTACCTTAAGGAAACCGTAAAGGATGGACTCATCCCCAAATTTTACCTCCTGCTTGGTGGGATGGATATTGACATCGATTTCCGAGGGATCGACCTCCAAATAGATGACGTATAGGGGAAAGGTGCCCTCGGCAAGGACCTCGTCGAAAGCATGCTGAATGGCGTGTTGCAGGTAAGGATTGCGGATGAATCGCTGATTGACGAAGAGGTACTGCTCCCCTCGGGTTCTGCGGGCATATTCCGGTTTGCCTACAAATCCACTGATGCGGACAATGTCTGTTTCTTCTGCCACGGGAATCAGCTTTTTGTTGGATTGCATCCCAAAAACCTGCGAAACCCGCTGGCGAAGATTGGTTCCTGGATAGGATGCTAGCTCCGCATCGTTGTGGAACAGCTGCATATGAACTAGCGGATGTGCCAAAGCCACGCGCTGAAACGTTTCTGCGATATGCCGGAGTTCGACGGGATTGCCCTTGAGAAACTTCCGGCGGGCAGGCACATTGAAGAAAAGATTTTTCACCCAGATGGTGGTGCCAGGAGCAGTTGCACAGGGTTCGTGGCGTTTTTGGTCTGTGGCCTCTATCACCAGGTGGGAACCTATATCACTGTCATGTCGGCGGGACTTGATTTCCAGTTGCGAGACAGCAGCGATGGAGGCAAGGGCCTCCCCCCTAAAGCCAAGAGTGCGTATGGCATTCAAATCGGAAGGATGTACGATTTTTGAGGTGGCATGGCGTTCTACGGCCATCCGGGTATCCATGTCGGACATACCCGAACCGTTATCGACAACCTGAATAAGTTGCCGACCAGCCTCCCTGACATGCACCATTATCTTCGTGGCGCCAGCATCAATGGCGTTTTCGAGGAGCTCCTTGACTACCGAAGCCGGCCGTTGAATGACTTCCCCGGCGGCAATCTGGTTAGCCAAGGCGTCGGGCAGCAAACGGATGACATCAGCGGACATCAGCTATCGGTTTTCAATAAGGGATATCCAAAAAGGCAGTAGTTCTGTGAGAAGGAGATAGAAGCTGAAAAGCAGAAGGACGACAACAAGGACAAGTCGCCTATTCTGCTGATTGCGTACCTGATGGGCATAGGGATTATCCCCGGGATAACGCCTCCGAAAGCCAGCGCGAATCCGAAGACGGCTGCCATCTTTACTATTCTGCTGCCGCAGCGATCGCTCCCGGGCACGCTCCTCCATTTCCTCCCGTACTGGGTCGTAGTACCGAGGAGTGTATTGGAAGGTCTTGGCCTTGGGAAGTTTGGTGAACCGGAAAAGGGACATTGCCGCTTCGAAAAAGTCAATAACAAAGTTAAACTTTTTCCACCGGACTTTTAACCTCCTGCCCACTCCCGCCTCCCCTTTTGGGATTGCTTTTTTCTACCAGGCTGAATAGTATACCCGCTGGCTTTGTTTACCTTTGATGAACTGCTAGCCACCCATCCGGCCACATGAGCGATGTTCTGAAACACGAGTGCGGGTTTGCCCTCATACGGCTCCTGAAACCTTTGGCTTTTTATCAGGAAAAATACGGTACCCCATTCTATGGGCTGGAGAAGATGCGGCTTCTCCTTCAAAAACAGCGCAACCGGGGTCAGGACGGGGCAGGTCTGGCGACCATCAAACTCGATCCACATCCCGGGGAGAAGTATATCAGCCGAAAGCGCAGTGTCGCATCTAATTATTTAGATGACCTCTTTGACCAAGTGTGGCATCATTTCCGTCACCTCAGGGATTATCAACTTGAGGCCAAATGGCTGAAGGCCAACAAGCCCTACATGGGCGAACTCCTACTGGGTCACCTCCGCTACGGTACCCATAGTGACAATTCCATCGAGACCTGCCATCCCTTTTTGCGGCAGAACAACTGGATTAATCGGAACCTGCTATTGGCGGGAAATTTTAACCTCACCAATGCTGATGAACTTTTTGAGGAACTGGTAGAGCTGGGGCAGTTTCCCAAAGAAAAATCGGATACTGTGACCGTGCTGGAAAAAATAGGGCATTTTCTGGACGATGAAGTTCAGCGGCTGCATACCTGGTATAAGCCTGATGGGTATTCCAACGAGCAAATCAGCCAGCTCATCTGTGAAAACATTGACATCCAGCGCCTCCTCACCCGGGCATGCAAGAAATTTGACGGGGGTTACGTGATGGCCGGACTCCTAGGTCATGGTGATGCTTTCATCATCCGGGACCCATGGGGCATTCGGCCAGCCTTTGTTTATCAGGACCAGGAGATCGTGGTGGTAGCCTCGGAACGGCCTGCCATCCAGAGCAGCTTAGAAGTATCTTTCCGGGAAATCCGGGAGCTACGACCCGGCCATGCCCTCATCATACCACGCCGTGGCGAGGTGGAGGAAAAACCATTCACTGTGTCTCGCCCGCCTTCTCCCTGTTCGTTCGAGCGCATCTATTTCAGCCGCGGGAACGACCGCGATATCTATTTGGAGCGAAAGGCACTTGGCCAAAAGTTGCTGCCACAGATTCTGGAAAGCATTGGTAGCGACTTCGCTAACACCATTTTTTCTTTTGTCCCCAATACTGCGGAGACTGCTTTTTTTGGCCTAATCGAGGGCATTCACGCCCAGCTGGATGCCATGAAAACAGTGCAAATTGCGGCGCTGGCCTCCCAGGGAGAACTAAACGAGAAGGCTATTCGAACCATCATGGACCAACGCCCTCGGATTGAAAAGCTAATCTTGAAGGATGCTAAAATCCGCACCTTCATAGCAGATTCTCAGACCCGGGGGAAACTGGTCTCTCATATCTACGATATCACCTATGGCCTGGTAAATGACGGGGTGGACACCTTGGTCTTGCTCGACGACTCCATCGTCCGGGGAACCACCCTGCGCGACAGTATCATCCATATTGCCTCTACCCTAAAGCCTCGTAAAATCATTATCGCCTCCACAGCACCCCAAATCCGTTATCCCGACTGCTACGGCATCGACATGTCCAAGATGGGGGAATTTGTTGCTTTCCGTGCCTTGGTCAAACTACTGGAAGAACAAGATCGCCTGGCGCTCCTGCATGAGACTTATGCTCGGTGTAAAGCTGCCGAAGAATCGGGAAATGCCTCTCCAGAAAACCTAGTCCGCCCACTTTACGAGGCTTTTTCCGATGCTGAGATTTCGGCCAAGATTGCGGAGATCGTCACCCCACCAGGCATTGAAGCAGCGATTGAGGTGGTTTACCAGACTATCCCTAATCTCCACAAGGCCTGCCCCAATCATCAGGGAGATTGGTATTTTTCAGGAATTTATCCCACGCCCGGTGGGGCAAGGGTAGCCAACCGCGCATTTATAAACTATATGGAGAAGCGGGATGTCCGTGCCTATTGAGAGGTACTGCCCTTTTCCTGGATGGCGAACTATCCAACCAAGCGACGAAGGCGCTGGCCTGCTGCCTCCAGGGTTTCTTCCCGTTTAGCAAAGCAAAAACGAAGGATGCCTGCCTCAGGTGCTTGGTGGTGGAAAGCAGAAATGGGAACGGCTGCCACGCCGACCTCCGTGAGCAACCAGCGGGAAAATGCCACATCGTCCTTATCGCTTAACCCAGTGTAATCGCAACATTGGAAATAGGTACCCTGGCAAGGTAAGGGCTTCAACCCGGTACCCCGAATTTGGTCAAGAAAGAAATCCCGTTTTTCCCCATAAAAGGCAGGAAGAGTCAGGTATTGCCCAGGATCATCGAGGAATTCAGCCAAGGCATATTGCAGCGGGGTATTCACCGAAAATACATTGAATTGATGCACTTTGCGGAATTCGGCACTAAGGCCAGGGGGAGCCACCACATAACCGGTCTTCCAACCCGTCACATGATAGGTCTTTCCGAAGGAAAAGACAGCAAATCCGCGCCGACGTAGTTCCGGGTAGCTGAGAATGCTTCGGTGTTGTTCTCCGTCGAAAACGAGGTGCTCATAGACCTCGTCGCTCAGAACGACCACCTCCGTGTTAGCTAGCTCCCGAGACAATTGCTGCATGTCATCATCACTGAAAATGCGCCCGGTGGGATTGTTGGGGGTATTGATGATGACCATGCGGGTATTGGCCGTGAGCATTCTTCTAAATAGGCTCCAGTCGATGGCATAATCCGGGCCATTCAGCACCATCGGCTTGGCGATTCCCCCAAAGAGTTCCACGGCGGGACGATAGGCATCGTAGGCGGGCTCGGGATAAATGACTTCATCCCCAGGACGCACCAACGCAGCAATGGCTGTGAAAAGTCCCTGCGTACCACCTGCTGTAATGGTTATTTCATCCTCCGGATCTGGCTGCGTTCCATAAAGGCAAGAAATTTTCTCGGCGAGTCGTTCCCGAAGCTCCGGCAAACCTGCCATGGGGGCATACTGATTTTTTCCTTCAAAGAGGAAGCGGCTGTATAATTCAGGAAGTCGAGGATGTGTATCAAAATCGGGAAATCCCTGCGATAGGTTTATCGCACCATGTTCCTGAGCCAACCGAGACATCACCGTGAAGATGGTCGTACCTACTTGGGGAAGCTTCGACTGCAGGAACATGGGTTAATTGGTTCCAGTGGGATAAAGGCGGTCTATTGCCGCAGCCAATTTCCTGTCCTTTTCCGTGACCATATTTCCGGCGTCATGGGTCGACAAGCGGATATCCACCCGGTTCCACACATTGCGCCAATCGGGATGATGCCCCATCTGCTCTGCCAGAAAAGCCACCTGGACCATAAAAGCGAAGGCGGAGGAAAAATCGGTAAAATGAAAGACCCTCTCCAAGGCGGTGTCCTTTTCCGTCCAGGTGTTCATGCAGGTTGATTTACTTTCTGGTCTAAGGTACGCAATAATCGGTCTATGTGATTTTCCCGCGAGTGGATGCTTGTGACACAAGCTCGGAAAATCTTTTTCCTGTCCAAGGTGAGCAGGGATATCCAGCTTTCTCCGTTGCCAATAATCTCCCGGTGGAGGCTAATAATCTGCTCATCTGTCAGGCCAGCCATAACAGGATGGCGGAAAACAACCACCCCGAGGGAGGGTTCCGCCATAAGTTCCCAACCTAGGCTTTGCAGGCCATGGGCTAGGCGTTCAGCCAGGTCGAGTTGACGTTCAATCTCCTGGGCCATCTGACGGGCACCCTGGTGTCGGAAGGCTAAGTAAACTTTAAGACCGATGAAACGACGGGACCAAAGAAGGCTATTTTGATAAGGATCTGTCTGGTCCTGGGAAGGCATGTAAACAGCCTCGGTGCGAAAAGTACGGTGCAGGGTGTCAGGATGTTTGCAGTAAAACATACCTGCCCCCATCGGCACCGCCAACCATTTGTGCGCATCGGCCGTCACGGAATCAGCCAAGGCGATGCCCTCCAGTTGGTTGGCCACCCTGGGCGAGAGGATGGCACCGCCGGCCCAAGCTGCATCGACATGCAGCCAGAGTTGTTCCCGGCGGCAAAGGTCAGCCAGGCGAGGCAGGGGGTCAATGCTTCCCGTGGGGGTTGAACCCGCAGTGGCCACCACCAGGAAAGGGTTGAATCCATCGCGCCGGTCACGAATAATTTGTTCCTGAAGAGCGTCCATAAGCATGGCGCCATTCGGTCCGGTGGGAATTTTCCGAAAAGCGTCAGTGCCGACACCTGAATTAGCGGCAATCTTATCGAAGGAGTTATGAGCCAATCTGGAAGCGTAAAAGACAGGTCGTTCACCTGTAAGCACCAGCCCACTTTTGCCATATCCCGGGAAATGGTGTGTCAGCGCACACAAAAAACCGGTGAAATTCGCTTCCGAGCCCCCAGAGGTAAAATGGGCTGCTGCGACCGGAATCGTCGGCCAACCCATCCGCTCCATAAAGAAGGAAAGCATCTTGCGCTCCAGTTCCGTCGCGAACTGCGCATGGCTATAGGCAGCCATCTGCGGATTGAAAAGTGCAGTTAGGAAATCACCGGCGACTGCCGCCGGTGAGGTGGCCGGGTTGAATAAGCCAAAATAACCAGGGTGTGGGACATGCACATTCCCCTGCTCCATCCAGGGTAAGATATCGTCCAGAACCTGTTCTAGATTGTTCCCCTCCTCCAGATCGCATTCATTGAGATAGGCCCTTATTTCCGCCACCGATTTGCGAGGGATAATAGACCAATCGGGAAGTTGGGCAGCATGGTTAGCTGCTATATGTCCGAGCTTGGTGAAAACCGCATCCATAGTTTTGGTTTTTCTTGTAAAGGTAGGCAGTCTAGCGGGAAACGGCATGGAGGAATCCGAACGCTTGTTCCCAATTTCTTCCAAAGGCCAGAGGCATCGAATGGGATAGAATCCATACCTTTCGAGTTTTATACGCATCCATGTCCCTGCTCAAAAAACTTGCTGGCGAAACAGCCATTTACGGGATGAGCAGTATCCTGGGACGCTTGCTCAACTACGTCCTGCTGACCCCGTACCTGACCCGGGTCTTTTCCCCCATGTCGTATGGGATTATTTCCGATATGTACGCCTATGTCGCTCTCCTGACCGTTTTGTTCACCTATCGCATGGAGACCGCTTATTTCCGGTTTGGCAGCCAACCGGAGACCCGGGAACGGGCCTTTTCCACCGCTTCCCTGCTACTTATTGCGAGCACTGTGGGTCTTGGAGCCATGCTTACTTTGGCCGTACCGAACCTCGCCCAATGCATCGGATATGGAGACCATCCGGCATACCTGTATCTCTTCATTGGCATCCTGGCCCTGGACACCCTTGCCGCCATACCCTTTGCTGCTTTGCGACTGCGCAACCGCCCCTGGCACTTCGCAGGTCTGCGGATACTCAATATTCTGGTGAATATCGGCACGCTTTTCTTCTTCCTTGAACTTTGTCCCCGATTAGAGGCGGCTGGAATAGATTGGGCTGGAACCCTTTATCACGAGGATTTTCGCGTAGGCTATGTTTTTCTAGCCAATTTCATGGCCAGCCTGGTCACCTTCCTTCCATTAATGGGAACCTGGCGAGGCCTGTTCGGAAAATTTGATAAAGCCCTCGCCGGAAGGATGGTGCATTATGCGGCTCCCTTGGTCATTTCCGCTGTAGCGGGTATCATCAATCAGTTCATCGGCACACCCCTGCTCAAATACATGGGCTCTGGGAGTGTTGAGGAGAATCTTGCCCAAGTTGGCCTTTTCAATGCCGCCGCCAAAATAGCGGTGCTGATGACGCTCTTCACCCAGGCATTCAACTATGCCTCCGAACCATTTTTCTTTCGCCACGCCCAGCGTGCTGATCATCAGGATATTACTGGACGTGTTGCGGCAGCCTTTACACTTGCCGGTAGCGTAGTATTTCTTGGAATCCTCTGTTTTCTTGACCTTATCGGATTCCTCATCGGACCCGCTTTTCGAAGTGGCCTTTTCATCCTTCCCTATCTGCTCCTGGCCAACCTTTTCCTGGGTTTGTTCTACATTTTTTCCATCTGGTATAAACTAGCTGACAAAACCTATCTCGGCGGCAGGATATCGTTAATCGGCACGGCCATAACCCTTTTGCTGAATATGGTTCTTATTCCTCGAATTGGTATCCTGGGCCCGCCAATTGCCGCCCTGAGCTGCTATGCCTTTATGGCTGCCGCAGCAGCATGGACCGGCCAGTTGCACCAACCCACTCCTTACCCTTTTGGTCGAATGGCCCTCCTGCTGGGCGGGGCTTTCGCCGGATATCTCGCCCTACTAGCTAGCTATACCGTCCTTCCAGAAGGGTTGATTTTCCGCACCCTGGCAGGCGGCGTCATCTTTTCTGCTTACCTTTTGGCCATCCTTTTTCTGGATCGCAAAAACTTTCGCCGTTGGGTAAAGAGGAACTAAAGGTCATTTTCTGCTATGAGGTACGCACTGATTACTGGGGGTAGCCAGGGCATCGGCAGGGCCATAGCCCGCGAATTGGCCTCTCGGGGTTTCGGCTTGCTCATTGTGGCATTAGATAACGATTTCCTTCGGGAAACCGTCAAGGTGCTTTCCGACGAATTCCCGGTGCCGGTGTTCGCTATTCCATCTGACCTCACCTTGCCCGATGCCGCTGAGCGCCTGGCTAAATTCGTTGAAAACGAGGGCTATCCTATTCAGGTTTTGGTAAATAATGCTGGATTCGGACGTGGGAAATTGTTCGAAGACATTCCCCTGGCAACTTATCACCAGATGATGGCACTCAATAATGGAGTCATGGTTGCACTCTGCCATTCCATGTTACCCATCTTGCGCCGCAATGGACCAGCGTACATCCTCAATCTTGGCAGCATGGAAAGCTACCTTCCCATGCCAGTCAAAGTCATTTACACCGCCACCAAACACTTTGTCCTTGGCTTTTCGCTGGCTTTGGGGACTGAATTAAAAGGAAGTGGGATATCCGTTTCTGTGCTCTGCCCTGGCCCGGTGCTCACTAATACTGATGGTTTACAGCGCATCCGGAGTGTAGGAGCTGGTGCACGCCTGCTGCTGATGCAACCGCATGAAGTGGCTCCCCTGGCCGTAAAGGGTTTATTTCAGGGGCAGCGGGTTATCGTCCCAGGACGAATGAATCGTTTCATCCTGCTCCTCAACCACTTTCTTCCTCTTCCCATGCGCATGGCTATGCTTAGGAAAACAGGGATGCGTTTTCTTGAGCAATAACATGAAATGGATTGGGTAAAAAACTCAAACCGCTGGACGAAAGAAATCGTCAATCCGACACAAATCGCAGCAAACCTGCCACAATCTTGCAGCATCTTCCTGCTGGTAGGAGGCTGCGGAAGAGCGCTTGGGCTGGCAATTGTCCCAATACAAGCCACTTTGAGTATGTACCTCTGGTGCTGAAGCAAGAAAAACTTGGGTGCGTGCGCCTTCCTGTGGGCTTACCCCTCCGCTGCGCCTCAATTTCCACGCCAGTGCATGAAGCCAATTCGTCTTCTTTACCCCGATGTCTGTCTTTACCAACCCGGGTTGCACCGCATAGGTGGAAAGATGGGCAGCAGCCTTGCGCCGCTCCAATTCATACATGAAATGGATGTTGGCTAATTTAGACTGAGCATAGGCGCGCAATCCATGGTAATTTCGACGAAGGTAAATGTCGTCAAAGGCTATTTTCCCATGGAAATGGGAATCAGACGCTACACAGATTATCCGGGGCGCCTGGGATTCCAGGAGTTGGGGAAAGAGGGCATGTGTGAGCAGGAAATAGGCCAGCTGATTGACCGCAAACATGGTCTCGACCCCGTCTTCGGTTTCTGTCCAATCGGAAATCCAAGTCCCGGCATTATTGACCAGCACATCGATGATGGGAAAAATATTCCGTATCCCTGCCGCCACCTCGCGGATGCTTCGCTGTGACTCCAGTTGCACAGGGAGGGTGTACAAATCGGCTCCTGGATAAATAGCCCGTATACGCGCCATGGCTTCCTCGCCCTTTGCCAAGGTCCGACAGAGGAGAAGAACCCGGGCATCCATACCGGCCAAGGCCAAAGCCGTCTCAAAGCCCAAACCGGAACTGGCTCCGGTGACCACCACCCGTTTTTCTCTCACGGCAAGTCGCTTTCTCGCTCAATGGCCTGTCTCCGAAGAATCGGGGCAGAAGCACCTTCTATCCGCTTCAAATCATGCGTCAGCCACTCAATCTCTTCCTCGCTACGAATGAGAAAATACTGCCGATTTGTGGAATCTCCCTCCAGGCCCCAAACCAAAGCATGCGGGTCAAATGGCGTGCCCTGAATAAAGCTCAAGGCACCACTATCTGTGCGTGTTACACAGGATTTACCACTCGGACAATCCTTCTGTCTCCTGCGGTAATGAAACGCTTGCAAGTCGAGATAAAGATAAATTTCGGAAATCCTAGCATCCGAGGCAGGAATGGCACCAGCAAAGGCCATTTCCGTTTGCTGTGGCAACTGTTTTTCCGGGTACAAGAGCGAAAATGCTTCCTCTTTTTCAGGGACATCTTCCTTCCTATTGCCCTCCCGATGACAATCAGAAAAACAGAGGGGCAAAACCAGGAAAAGAACTAGCCTGTTGTACTTCCCGTAATTCAACGCCTATACCTTTTCCCACAAATGTAAAAGAATCTGCGAATCCGGCAAGACATATGGTAAAAAAGTGAAATATTTCTATTCTTTATAAAGCCGCTTTACGCCAATGTTGATGCCGTTGGCCCCTACTATCTGAACCAGATACATGCCTTTAGGAAGATTGTCCACAGGATACCGCGCATCTGGGGTAATCTCACTGAATTCGCGGACCCGACCCCCTACCATGTTGTAAATAACAAGTCGGGAGACACCGCTGGCATCACTGATGCTTATAAAATGGGTAGCTGGATTTGGAAAGACCTCCACCTGAACCCGTCCGTCCCGGCGAGGCTCACCTCCCCATGGAGCACGACTCCCTGTGCCCTGTGCCCGCAGGAGCAGCAGCGGCAGGATCAGCACCAAGAAGACCAGCACTCCGGGCTTATTCACATGTAGTTTTTTTTAATAAATGTAAATGTAGGGGAATATGTTCCTGCTTGCAACTATTTCTCAAGACAATTTTCAGTCTTTTTTCCCTTAGTTCGGGAACCTTCTCTTACCCTTGCCCCAATCAATCCGGCACCCTTCGAAGGTCCAGGTCGTGGAAGTCAAAACTAAAGTCAGTCAAGGGAGAAATGGCCTTCATGCGCATACCCTCCACTTTACCCAGTATATCAAAGCGAAACTGGACCAGGGCATCCGCATTTAGGGTTTCATCGAACCATCGGGCGGCAAAGGTGTCGCCCCTAAAATGGTAAAGCTTTCCAGATATCTTGGGGGATTTCAGCGAATTAAAGCGGAGTTGCCCGTTTTCGGGGGTCAATACCACCTCCCCGAACCAATCATCGCGATACCTGCCGGCCAGCTTTTCCCAACCCGGGAAGTTTAACCCATTTCGATGATTTGCCTCGACCTGCTTCCACACTTCCGCTGTCACCTCGTCGGCCTGGTTCAGGCTACGGCTATAATTGGCATAGACTTCTGCCACCCGATCCTTTCCCGGGATTCCCAGGAAGGCATCCTTCAGTTGGCTACTTATGGCCGTAAAAGCTGCGCCTACCTCCTGATTGGTAAAAACGAGTATGCCCAGCTTTAGTGAGGGAATTAGGGTAATCTGGGTAACCATACCCATGAGTCCACCTGTGTGGGATACTTGTTTGCGGCCGGCCACATCGGTCAGGCCCCATCCCAGGCCATAGGCGGAGAAGTTGCTCTGATAAAAACCACTGCCGGCAGGGATGGGGATGATGGTCTGGGGGGTCCACATGGCAGCAATGGTTCCAGGCTGAATAAGTATCTTTTGGTCACTACCTGGTAAGCGACCCTGATCGAGAAGCATTATAGCCCATCGGCTCATATCCTGGATTGTAGACTGCATACCGCCTGCCGCCTGAGCCTGTGGCAGCGAGGAACGGGTCACCCGGACAAACTTTCCATCTTTCCAAACATGGGGAGAGGCCATATTGGAAGTATCCTTGAGCCGGCTGAACGAAGCAGCACTCCGATGCATTCCAAGAGGAGAAAGCAGGCGCTTCTCAACAAATTCTTCCCAAGATTGACCGGAGACGCGGGCTACTATTTCCCCGGCTACAATATAAAGTAGGTTGTCATAATCGTATTTGGAACGAAAGGACGAAACGGGTCGGAGATAGCGAAGGCCTTGGAAAATGTCCGCTTGGGTAAAAAAGTTAGGATCGGGGAAAATCATCAGATCCCCGGCTCCCAGGCCTAGGCCACTGCGGTGAGTGAGCAAATCCCGGATTGTAAAGGCTTCGGTGACAAAAGGATCGTAAAGGCGGAACTCGGCTATATGATTTCTGACAGGATCATCCCAGCCTATTTTCCCTTCCTCAACCAACAAGCCCAGTGCTGCCGTGGTAAATGCCTTGCTTAGGGATGCGATGCCAAATAGTGTTTCATCATTAACCCTACCGGGTTTACCGGCCTGATTAACCCCATATCCTCTAGCAAACAATAGTTTTCCGTCCCGGACGATACCCACTGCGATGCCCGGGACGTGGAAGGTCTCCATGGTCCGCCGCACCAGACTATCCAGGGTGGATTCCCTTAGTGGAAGGATTGGCTGTTCCTGACCTGCGAGGGGCCTCAATGGAAGGAGTACCAAGAGGAGGCTGATCGTACGAATCATGATTTTTTCTCTAAAATAGCGAAAAGGGCTCAGCCCGCCTATCTTTGGCGATTAAAAGGATGCCTGTGAAAGCCAAGAAATCCTTCGGCCAGCATTTTCTGCACCGCGAGGATATCGCCCGGGCCATCGCAGGATCCCTGCAGTCCCTGCCAAATTGCCCCCGCGTGCTGGAGGTCGGCCCGGGCCGGGGAATGCTCACCCGTTTCTTAAAGGAATTGCCGATTCACCTTCGCATGGCAGAAGCCGACACCGACATGGTGAGCTATTTGGCACGGACCCATCCGGAGTGGATGCCTGACATCCTGGAAGCAGACTTCCTCAAGTTGCGCCTAGAGGAGGTATTTGAAGGGGAATCCTTCGCTATCATCGGAAATTTTCCCTACAACATCTCCTCTCAGATTGTTTTTCGCATGCTGCATTATCGCGAGTTAGTTCCCGAAATGGTGGGTATGTTTCAGCGGGAAATGGCCGAACGGATTGTCTCTCCGCCGGGAACCAAAGACTACGGTGTAATCAGCGTACTCACGCAGGCCTATTACGAAGGAGAAATGCTATTTGGGGTTGACCGCACGGCCTTCCACCCCCCACCAAAGGTCCAATCGGCTGTCATCCGGCTGCGACGGCGTGCGGATCAGGATATCGGGTGCGGGGAATCCCTATTCCGCGCGGTCGTCAAGCAAGCTTTTAATCAGCGTCGCAAAATGCTGCGCAATTCCCTGAAATCCCTGATAACTGACCCAGAATTTCTGGCGGATCAAAGCCTTAGCCAGCGCCCGGAAATGCTAGGAGTTGCCGATTTTGTGGCACTTTCCCGGCGCATTGCCCAACTCCGCATAGATTCCCAAGCCTGAATTCCGCTATATTTGTAGCCACAAATCCAGACCCCTATGAGCCTCGAAGCACTAATTATGGAAGACCTTAAAATGGCCATGAAAGCCCAGAACAAGGGGGTCATGCGCGGTCTTCGAGCCATCAAAAGCGCCCTGCTGCTCTTGAGGACTGACGGTTCCGGCAAGGAAATCACGCCGGAGCGGGAAATGCAGATGCTTCAGCGTCTCGTCAAACAACGTCGGGAGTCTATTGCCATTTTTGAAAAGGAGAACCGCCATGACCTGGCTGCGGTAGAACTGGAGGAGGTAGCGGTAATCTCCCGCTATTTACCCGTTGCCCTATCCGAGGAAGATCTGGAGAAATTTATCCGTCAGCTTATTGCAAGCTCCGGCGCCAGTTCCCCCAAGGATATGGGGCGCGTTATCGGTCTGGCTTCCAAGGAACTGGCGGGTAAGGCGGACGGCAAGGCAATTGCTGGAATGGTTCGCCACTGCCTCGATAATCCCTGAATCGTAACTTTATATGGATACTTCTTTTCTTCAATCCCTGGGCTTGAAGGCTGAAAATCCGGGAACAACCACCGGACAACATGCCAGCTTCGGCGACCGGCAATTTCTGGATTCCTTTTCACCAGTGGATGGTTCGCTTCTGGGTCGCGTCTCGCTGACGTCTGCAGCGGAATTTCAACAGGTGGTTGATACCGCTTGCCATGCCTTCCTGTCCTGGCGCCTGCTACCTGCACCTAAGCGAGGGGAAGTGGTGCGACGTTATGGAGAAGTGCTCCGTCGCAATAAGGAGGCTCTGGGTAAACTCGTTTCTGCCGAGATGGGCAAAAGCCTGCAGGAAGGATATGGAGAGGTTCAGGAAATGATTGACATCTGTGATTTCGCCGTAGGCCTTTCTAGACAACTCTACGGATTGACCATGCATTCCGAGCGACCAGGGCACCGTATGTACGAGCAATGGCATCCTCTCGGCCTTGTAGGCATCATTTCAGCCTTTAACTTTCCTGTCGCGGTATGGTCCTGGAATGCCATGATAGCCCTGGTGTGCGGCGACGTGATTCTATGGAAACCCTCTGAAAAAACCCCTCTTTGCGCGGTAGCTTGTCATATGCTGCTGCAGGAGGTCCTTCGGGAAACCGGCGTTCCGGAAGGTGTTTGCAATCTGGTTACCGGTGACCGACAGGCAGGAATCTGGCTGACCTCGGAACCTCGAATTCCACTGATTTCCGCTACCGGAAGCACAGCTATGGGACGGGCCGTTGCCCGGGAGGTAGCCGGACGCCTCGGAAGAACTATTCTGGAACTCGGGGGCAATAACGCCATCATTGTCACTCCGAGCGCCGACCTGAATCTGGTACTCACTGGAGCTGTCTTTGGAGCCGTGGGTACAGCTGGACAGCGCTGCACTTCTACGCGCCGACTGATTGTCCACGAGAGCATCATGGCTACCGTGCGGGAAAAACTCGCGCATGCCTATGCTCAGCTTCGGATTGGCAATCCGCTGGATTCATCGGTCCACGTCGGACCTCTCATCGACAAGGATGCTGCCAGTCGTTATGCCGATGCATTGAAGCAAATCATTCTGCAAGGGGGCAGTATGCTCGTCGAGGGTGGAATCCTCCAGGGAGACGAATATCCAGGGGGCTGTTACGTGAAACCCTGCATTGCCCTGGCGCATCCCGACATGGACATTGTAAAAACGGAAACCTTTGCGCCCATCCTTTACTTGCTCTCCTACCGCACGCTGGAAGAGGCTCTGGCTATCCAGAACGCTGTACCTCAGGGCCTTTCCAGTGCCATTATGACCAACGATTTTCGAGAAGCTGAGCATTTTCTTTCTGCTGCCGGATCAGACTGTGGCATCGCCAATGTAAATATCGGGACCAGCGGTGCCGAAATCGGAGGGGCATTCGGTGGGGAAAAGGAAACGGGCGGGGGTCGCGAAAGTGGCTCCGATTCTTGGAAGGCCTACATGCGCCGACAGACCAATACCTTAAACTACAGTACTAATCTACCCTTGGCGCAAGGTATCCGATTCGACCTTTGACGGTTATGATTTGAAGCGCGAAGCGGCCGCCTATCCCCGTACGAGGGGAATCCATCCAGGTCCTACCTACCGAAACAGGGCAATCAGGTCGATAGACGTTTCTACCTCCCAGTTGGCCTTTAGTTCATCCAGCGGCACCAGGGCAATCTTCTCCGCCTGCCTCAATCCCACCAGACTTCCGGTGTCCCAGCGCCCGTTTTGGTTGCTATCAAGCACCACTCGCAGGGAATATTTCCCGGGGCTGAGGAGGCCCAGGGAAATACTGCGTGGTTGGTTTCCAATGATTAGTTCATCGGCAATACTAATCTGATTAGCATCCAGAACCTGGACCAGATATTGTTTGGCCGAATCGGATGTCTGAATTGCAACCAATATTCCCCCGAAATCTTCCGGTTTACCTACCTTAATCTGCAGACGGAGGGAATCGGTGGTATTTCCATAAAAATCCTTGACTGAGCCTGGGGGTATAGTTAGCCTGTAGGTGGCTCCTGCCACCCAGTTACCATGCAATAATAGCCGTCGGGGAAAAAGACTGTCGGACCGGAAGTAAAGGGTATCTGAGGGTGGAAGACTGTCGACCAGCGGCAGGATGCCCCCGGCATTCGTCTCCCCGGGCGGCCGGCTAAAATCAAGCACCAGGGGCCGGCCCGGTTTCAGTTCTTCCCGATAAATCCCCCCCGGTACTGCTTTTTCCAACTGCAGGAAAGCGGGAAGAGGAGCAGGCCCCGGCTTTACCTCCAGGCTGTCCTGAAATCCGGTAGGTGCATTAAGGTAAAGGGTCCAGGTTTGGGAAAGGGGGGTGAACCAAATCTTTAAGGTATCTCCTGCCCTTTCCTGGAAAATCTTGGGGCCCTCGGGACCAGTTAGAGCAGTAACCAGGTCGGGGGCTTGGTTGAAAAGCACGCGGAGCAATCCCCCCGTTTTAGCATCAACAGACACTACACGAAAGGCCGGCTTTTCCTGGAATACCTGCAGCACAAAGGAATCGCGGCGTGTCGAATCCAGGACGAGGAGGGCATCGGGAAATCCGATGCGCTCGTTGGGCAAATCAAATTTGTAATTGAAATTGACGTCCTCCAGGGCAAACAAGGAGTAAGTATCGCGCCGGATATTCTCCAAGCGAAAGCGACCGTCCTTGTTAGTGATGGCAACATAAAGGGGGCGCTGCGTGCGCACGGCGGTATCACCCCTTGCACCAGCGTAAAGCATGACCCTAATCTTCTCCAGCAGTTTTCCACCGTCAGCATCGATTACCTTCCCAGCCAGCGATAAGGAATCGATGAAAGCGCCGGTAGAAAAGACAAATCGAAGATCCTGGGCTGGATTCCGCTCGGTAAGATCTTTCACGCCCTCTCCAAAATTAAGGGTGTAAGTGACCCCAGGCCGCAGGATTTCCCTGGGATCCCAGTTTAGGACCACGCTGCGCTTCTTTATGGTAAGTTCCGGCCGGTATTGGGAAGGTGGGGAAATAATGAGCTGATTGAGCATGTCATCCAGCTGAACCCATTCATCAAAGGTTAGGACAAGGTCTTGTTTCAGAAAGTTTGTTTGAAAAAATGGGGTGCTGAGGGCCGTGTCGAGCCGCGGCGCCTGCTCATCCCGAGGCCCACCGGTCGGTGTGGTGGGCGTCGCACAGGACGGCAGGGCAACCAGCCACACCAATAAGGCAAGCCCAGACAATAAATGAAAAATGTCCCTGCCTGCCATCATTTCTTCCAATTTCATTCCAAATATAAGTTGGGGGATTTAACCCTGGATAAGGGTACGGATAGAAAGAAAAAGGATGACGCTACCCACCACCATGAGCAGCACACGATGGCTAAGCAACCGGGCAGCCCAGGCACCAAGGGGTGCCGCCAAAACTCCGCCGCTGACAAGTCCGAGGATAATGGTCCAGTGGGTGATACCGATGAACAAAGTGAAAACTCCCGAGGCAGCAACAGCAACCAGAAATTCGGCAGCATTCACACTGCCGATTGTCGTCCGGGGGCTACCTCCTCTGCCAAGGAGCGTGGAGGTAACTATAGGCCCCCAGCCTCCCCCTCCACTGGCATCGGCAAATCCGCCCACCAAGCCAAGCAGTGGCAGATTGACCGGCCTTTTATCGGGAATTCGGTTTCGCAAACCCCGCCAAAGTACGATGCCGCCCATGATTGCCAAGTAGCTGGAAAGGAAAGGCTTCAGTATTTCTCCATCAACCCAGGATATCAGGAGGGCACCGGCCATAGCACCGATTATCCCAGGCACAGCCAGCTTGCGGAATAGCTGCCCGTCTACATTGCCGAGGCGCCAGTGCGAAATGCCCGAGGCGGCTGTCGTACAAATTTCGGCCAAATGAACACTGGCACTCGCCATGGCGGGATGGACTCCCGTGCTAAGGAGAAAGGCCGTGGAACTGACTCCATAGGCCATGCCCAAAGCCCCGTCAATAAGCTGCGCAGCAAATCCGGCTAGCAGCCAGAGGATAAATCGCGCATCCACATGGCCTTGCAAATCAGCCTGCCAGGAAGCCTCTTCGGCGGGTAAACCCAACACCAGAAGGAACGTCGCCAGCAGACATATAAGCAAGAGGTAAAGAGCCAGGAAGAAGGGGGGCCTATTATCTCTGGACGGCCAGCGTATTGCCTTCATGGCTGTATTTTAAAATATCTATTATTTTAACAGATTATCTTACAGCAAATCGGCTATTGTTTTCTTGAGCATCAGGTGCAGCGTCTGGTCTCGAAGTTCGCAGAAAACCCGATGAAGGCCACAGGCGCTTTCATCAGGGCAATCGCCGCACTTTTCGTAAAACTTGTGTGAAACACAGGGAAGCATTGCCATGGCACCATCGAAAACCCGATAAATCTCCCCTAGAAAAATAGTTTCTGGAGCTTTGACGAGGTAATAGCCGCCGCCGGCACCCTGTTTGCTGTTTACAAAACCAGCCTTTTTCAAGTCCAGAAGAATCAGCTCCAAAAATTTACGCGGAATATTCTCCAGGCGCGCAATCTCCGCGGTCTGGCTATGCTCAGAGGGATTGCACTGGGCCAGTCGGGTGAGGGCCTTAAAAGCGTATTTGCATTTCTTGGACATCATCGGCTCGAGGTTTGGGCTTGGCTATCGACATAGAACACGGTTTTATCGCAAACGTAAGCTTTCGGTAGCTGAATGGACGAAAACTGTCTTCCAAAGGTAGGCAAATTTCCTTTTTTAGGCTATCTGGCAGGGTTCAAGCAAGGCTTTTACGAGGAGAATGAACTTGATAATACCTACATTAGACCGCATTTACACGCTATCAATAGTTCCTTCCATGTGTAATCCCTTGTTGCGATTCCCCTTCCTTTGCCTAAGCCTTGGCGCTTGGAGCTTACTGGCTATGCTGTCCTGCGGAAAAGAAGCCAAACCCGGCGGACCTGGTGGTGGGCCAGGCATGGGGCGCGACCTGCCGCCCAGTGTGGTAGACTACACGGTGGCTTCGGGGCAGGAACTCTCCAGAACCCTTTTGGCTACCGGAAATCTATTGGCCAATGAGACGGTGGAAATCCGCCCTGAGCGTCCTGGAAGGCTGGTAAAAATACTGTTCCGCGAAGGGGCACCTGTGGCAAAAGGGGCATTGCTGGCGACCCTGGACAGCGATGAACTCTCTGCCCAGCTGGCAAAGCTCAAGGTCACTGAGGAATATGCAGAGCGAGAACTTAAAAGGGCCAAAGCGCTGCTAGATATTGAGGGTATCACGCAGGAGGAGTACGACCGGCTGAGTACCAATCTGAATCTGGTGCGGGCCGATATTCGCGTCACGGAGGTGGGCATAGGGAAAACAAAAATTTATGCACCATTCCCCGGCCGGGTCGGGCTGCGGCAATTAAGTGAGGGCGCCTATGTCTCCCCGGCTGACCGATTGGTCTCCCTGCAACAGACTGATCCCATCAAACTGGAGTTTGACGTGCCGGAGCGGGAGGCTCGCGACTTACGGACCGGCCAGGCTGTGTCGTTTACCGTGGAGGGGCTTTCGCAGGTTTTCAGCGCGACAGTTTACGCCCTGGCCTCAGTGATAAATCAGAATACCCGAACGCTTACCGTGCGAGCCACCTGCCCAAACCGCCAAGGATTCCTACAGCCGGGAAATTTTGCCAGGGTGAAGCTCGTCGCGGGAAGGGTTGCCAATGCTATCCTCGTACCTACCGATGCGGTCATTCCGGTGTTGGAGGGCCAGCAGTTATTCTTGATGAAAGGCGGTAAGGTAGTCCCGGTGCTTGTGGAAACAGGTACTCGACAAGCAGATCTCATTGCTGTTACAGGCGGAGTGATGGCAGGGGATACCATCCTACTTAGCGGCCTGCTTACTGTGAAGGCCGGCGATGTGGTCATTCCGGGTACCCTAAGAACGTTGGATAAAGTTGGTAAGCCATGACCTTTTCCTCTCTCAGTATAGACCGGCCAGTATTGGCCAGTGTCATTTCCATCGTCATCGTGCTATTTGGTGTCATTGGCTACACCTATTTAGGCATCCGGGAATACCCCAGCATCGATCCGCCCGTCATTTCGGTTAGCACCACCTACACCGGGGCCAATGCAGATGTCATCGAGTCGCAGATTACCGAACCACTAGAGGAGAGTATCAACGGCATATCAGGCATTCGCTCCCTGTCCAGCGTGAGTGCGCCTGGCCGCAGCAATATTACGGTAGAATTTGAGGTGGGTTTGGATTTGGAGGCAGCCGCCAACGACGTGCGGGATAAAGTATCTCAGGCACAGAGACTTCTTCCCCCCGACACTGATCAGCCTATTGTAAGTAAATCGGATGCCGGTTCATCCAATATCATGACCGTTACGGTGCAGAGCGACAGAAGGGATTTGCTTTACCTGAGCGAATATGCCAACAATGTGTTGAAGGAGCGCCTGCAGACCATCCCGGGTGTCTCTAATATCCGCATATGGGGAGAGAAGCGCTTTGCCATCCGTATCAAAATGGATCCGGCGCGCCTTTCAGCCTATGCACTCACTCCCTTAGACGTTCGCAATGCGCTACAACGCCAGAACCTGGAACTTCCTGCAGGAAAAATAGAGGGAAATCGGACGGAATTGACCATTCGTGCCCAGGGGCGCCTTTACACGCCCGAGGAGTTCGGCGACATTGTGTTGCGTGAGCAGAACGGGGTGGTAGTCCGCATCAGCGATGTGGCGGCCGTTGCCCTCGAGGCGCAGAACACCCGAACCATCATGCGGGGAAATGGTGGGAAACCTCAGGTGGGTGTAGCGCTAACTCCCTTGCCAGGAGCCAACTACATCGAGATTGCCGACGAAGTATATCGCCGTATTGAAGCCATTAAGAAAGATAAACCGGAGGATATCCTCCTTAGTTATGCCTTTGACAGCACCCAGCCCATCCGGCGTGCCATCACTGAGGTTCGGGAGACCATCCTCATCGCCTTTTCTCTGGTGGTATTGGTTATCTTCTTCTTCCTTCGCGACTGGCGCACCACGCTTATCCCGGTGGTGGCCATCCCCATCTCCCTCATTGGGGCATTTTTTATCATGTACCTCTTCCAGTTTTCCATCAATGTCCTTACGCTGCTCGGTATTGTGCTAGCCACAGGACTGGTGGTGGACGACGCCATCGTGATGTTGGAGAATATTTTCCGGAGGGTAGAGGAGGGTGAAGACCCCATGGAAGCTGCCCACAAGGGTTCATCAGAAATATTTTTCGCCATCATTGCCACCTCGGTGACGCTGGTGGTGGTCTTCTTACCCATCGTCTTTTTGCAGGGACTCACGGGTCGCCTATTCCGCGAATTTGGTATAGTCGTCGCGGGTTCCATCATCATTTCTGCCATCGTCTCCCTTTCGCTGACGCCGATGATGGCCTCCCGCATTCTGCGGAAAAATGAGCGCCACGGAGCGCTCTACCGCCTCATCGGCCGGGGGCTGGACCAACTTACCCGTTCATACAACAGGGTGCTGACCCGGTTCATGCGGATGCGCTTCGTTGCGGTTCTCATCGTCATTGCTTGCATGGGTGGCATTTGGCGGCTTTTGCAGGTTATTCCCTCCGAGCTTGCCCCCATGGAGGATAAGAGCGGTTTCAGGGTTTTTGCTACCGCACCGGAAGGCACCTCCTTTGAAATGATGGACCGATTCATGGAGGAGGTAGTTCGCCTGGTGGACACCCTGCCTGAAAAACAGGCTGTTGTGGCCGTAACGGCTCCGGGATTTGGCGGTATGGGCGCGCTGAACAGTGGCTTTGTCTCCCTTTCCCTTCGCCCGCCTTCTGAAAGGGAGCGAAGCCAGGACCAGATAGCCAAGAGTCTTATGCCATACCTGGGGCGCATGAACTATGCCCGGGCCATTGTTTCTCAGGATCAGACCATAAGTGTCGGTCGAAGTTTCCGCAGTCTGCCGGTGCAATATGTGATTCAGGCTCCCTCCTTCGAGAAGCTGAAGGCGATTATTCCGCCCTTCATGGAGGAGGTCTCCCGCCATCCGGTTTTTGCCATCAACGACCTCGACTTGAAATTCAACAAGCCGGAGATTCGGGTGGATATCGACCGGGACAGAGCTCAAGAGCTGGGCGTCTCGGTTCGCGATGTCGCCGAATCCCTGCAACTTTATTTCAGCGGCCAGCGCTATGGATTTTTCTTGAAAAATGGCAAACAATACGAGGTCATCGGGGAAGCAGACCGCGGGTACCGCGATGATCCTTCCGACCTGTCCTCGCTTTATGTCCGAAATAACCGCGGGGACCTGATTCCCATATCCAATGTGGTTCGCCTTAAAGAAGAATCCAATCCGCCTCAGCTTTACCACTACAATCGCTATCTCTCGGCTACCGTCTCGGCCGCCTTGGCGGAGGGGTACACCATCGGGCAGGGCATCGAGGCCATGAACGAAATCGCCCGGCGCGTCCTGGATGAATCCTACCAAACAGCACTCACGGGAGTATCCAAAGATTTTAAAGAAAGTTCGAGTGGTCTTTATTTCGCTTTTCTGCTGGCGCTGGCCCTGATTTACTTGGCCTTGGCGGCTCAGTTTGAAAGTTTTCTCGACCCGATTATCATCATGATAACCGTACCGCTAGCCCTCGTAGGTGCCCTGTGGGCTCTAGACCTTTTAGGGCATACATTGAACATTTTCAGTCAAATAGGTATCATTGTCCTCATAGGCATTGTGACCAAAAACGGCATTCTCATTGTGGAATTCGCCAATCACAAAATGGAAGAGGGCATGGATGCTGCCTCGGCGGCCATTTTTTCGGCTACCCAGCGCATGCGGCCCATTCTGATGACCAGCATTGCCACCATCCTGGGCGTACTACCCATTGCGGTAGCCTTGGGAGCGGCTTCCACCTCGAGAATTCCAATGGGGGTAGCCATCATCGGCGGCCTGCTTTTTTCCCTTGTACTCACATTGTTTGTCATTCCCGCCATTTATCCTTTTTTCAATCGTCCGCGCAAACAAGTTACCACGGCATGATTTCCCGACTATTTCCCATTCTTCTTTGCCTAACTTCCCTTTTGGGGTGGAGTCAGTCTCCCGGGTTCTTTTCGCCGGAATCTGCAGTTCTTATCGGACTGGAAAACAACTATGGTATCCGGATATTGCGCAACAATGAGAAAGTGGCGCGCCTGAACAATACACCCGGACGAGCTGGCCTTCTACCCCAGGTGGCTGTCAACAGTTTGGCCAACTATGCCAGCAATGATACCGAACAGAAGTTTTTCAACGGGGAGACGAGGGGAGGAAAAGGCGCTGGTAACCTAGCCACGCGTTTTGGCTTGGAAGTAAACTGGACGGCATTCGATGGCTTCAACATGTTCGTCGAACGCGAGCGCTTGGCGCTTATGGAAAAGATGAGCCGCGCCGAGACCACCGCTCAGATGCATGCGTTGGCTGCTGGGATCCTCGCCGCCTATTATCGCCTGGTGGAACTGGAGCGCGCCACCGAAAATCTGCGCTATGCCGTTTCCTTGGATCGGGATATTCTTGAACTGGTGCGAAACAAAAAGAAAATCGGCACCGCCACAGGCTTGGAAGTGCTCCAGTCCCAAACCCGCCTGAACAGTGACTCGGCCCGTCTGGTCCTATTGGAGAGCGATATTTCCCGTTCGCGCATGAACTTCAATGTGTTGCTCAATCGGGACGCCGGCACTCCTTTTGCGTTGGACACCACTTTCCGGCTTTTGGCGCTGCCTTCCTTGGAGGAACTGGTGATAAGAACCCGACAGAATCATCCGGATTTGCTACTGACTAAACTCCAGAAAGAACAGGCTACGCTTCGTTTGGAGTCGGTTAAAGCTGCTTTCTGGCCAGTGATTACCTTGCAAGCGGCCTACAATATGGCGTATTCAAGGGCAGAGGTCGGATTCCTGCTATCCAACCGGTCCAATGGCCCCTTCGCAGGGCTCACCCTGCGGTACAATTTGTTCGATGGCATGAACCGCCGAAACGACCTGGCCATCGCACAAGTCCAGATTGAAAACGCATCGCTTCGAGAGACCGACATGCAGACCCTCCTGGAGGGTAGGGTGCGCACCCGGTGGGCCGACCATAAGGCCCTCTCCCAGCTCATCGATGTGGAAATGGAAAATCTGGATGCCTCTCGCCAGCAATCAGAACTTGCCCGCGAACTTTACCGCCTCGGACGTACGACTAACTTTGAGGTACGGGAGGCCATTTTGCAGGAAATTCAGGCCCTCGACCGGGTCATCAGCGCCCAGGCAAGGGTGAAACAGGTGGAAATTGAATTGTTAAATGATGCGGGGATTCCTCTTTTCCCGTTGAAGTGATATTTTTAGGCAGCGTAAAAAATACAGATGAAAAATTACCTTTTGCAGTTTTCAGCTGGTCTTTTGGCACTGGCTTTGATGCCGATTTGTCTATCCGCCCAGGTGGAACCAGTCAACGCTGATTTGGTTGAAGCCATCCGAAAGGAGGGACTTGAGCGGAGCCAGGTGATGGAAATCGCCGGGATGCTCACAGACGTACATGGCCCGCGACTAACCGGTTCACCCAAGTTGGACGGTGCCCTAAATTGGGCTAAAAGTACCCTTGAAGGCTGGGGCATGGCCAAGGTCCAGCTCGAGGAGTGGGGCCCGTTTGGCAGGGGTTGGGAGCTCACCCATTTTTCCATGCACAATTTGTCGCCTAGCTATTTTCCCATCATCGCCGTTCCCAAAGCCTGGAGTAGTTCCACCCCTGGCGAAGTTACCGGCGAAGTCATTTACATAAATGCGAATGACTCCACCGATTTGCCGGCGTATAAGGGTAAACTTAAAGGAAAGTTTGTTTTGCTGGATACCATTCGCGATCTCAAAGAATGGTTCGAAGCTCCCGCACAGCGGTATGGCGACGATGCCCTGCTGAAAATGGCGCAGGCTCCTATGCCCGGGTCCAGGCCTGAAAGAGATTACAGCCGGATGGGCGGATTTACCTTCAATAGCCAACTGTGGAAGTTCATTTCTGATGAAAAACCGGCTGCTGTACTCGACCGGGGCTTCAAGGGCGATTTGGGAGTGGTCTTCGCCACCGGGGCCCGCGTGACAACGGGTCGGGCGCAGGACGAAGGCAACCCAGTCATCCCTCAGGCCACCCTTTCGGTGGAGCATTACAACCGCATCATGCGCTGGCTTAATCGCAATACACCTGTCCGGTTGAGCCTCCATCTATCCGGAAATTATACCAATCCGGGTGGCATGGAACATAATCTGACCGCTGAAATTCCCGGGTCTGATAAAGCCGAGGAGGTGGTCATGCTGGGGGCTCACATCGACTCTTGGCACAATGGGACCGGAGCTACGGATAATGCCGCCGGTTCAGCTGTCATGATGGAAGCCCTTCGCATCATTGGCGAGGTGTGCCGCAAAACTGGCGTAAAGCCTCGCCGAACCATTCGCCTCGGGCTGTGGACTGGTGAGGAGCAGGGGTTGCTTGGCTCAAGAGCCTATGTCAACCGGATGTTTGGCGATACTCCTGAGGGAGAGGCCCGCCGGGCTAAGGTGTCGGCATACTATAATATGGACAACGGGACCGGCAAAATCCGGGGTATATACACTCAGGGAAATGACCGCATTGCCCCAATTTTCAATGCCTTGCTCCAGCCATTTAAGGATTTGGGTGCAGGAACCATCACCTTTGGTAACACTGGAGGAACAGACCACCAGGCGTTCGATGCGGTAGGTATCCCCGGATTCCAGTTTATCCAGGAACCCATTGCTTACTCCACTCGCACCCACCACTCCAATATGGACAACTGGGACCACCTGATTGCGGAGGATCTTAAGCAGGCGGCAACCGTTATCGCGTCCCTGGTCCTTCACACGGCGCAGCGCGAGGAACTTATGCCCCGTAAGCGGTGACCTCACCGCTGCTCGAGGCTTGCATCGATTCATCAGCGCAGGCCGTCCTGGCCCGGCAACATGGGGCGCACCGGGTAGAGTTGTGCGCTCACCTGGAATGGGACGGCCTGACACCCTATCCGGATTCACTTGCCCAGGCGATAGCCTTGGCAGAGATTCCGGTCATGGCAATGATTCGCTGCCGAAAGGGCGATTTTGTTTACTCCTCCGATGAATTAGCTACCATGGTGCAATCAGCGCGGGAGGTTCGCCTGGCTGGAGCTGCCGGCGTGGTATTCGGGGCACTAACTCCGGAAGGGAAAATCGATTTGGCAGCTCTAGACCAGATTGCAGACGCTGCCTATCCGCTCCCACTAACTTTCCATAAGGCTATCGATTACACGCCAGATCCGTTTAGCACGCTGAATGAATTGGTTCGCCATGGCAGAACGGCCACTGTGCTGAGCTCCGGGGGGCCAGGACTTGCCTGGGATAATCGGGTGCTTTTGCGCCAGATGGTTGCTTACGGCAAGGCACATAACCTAACTGTGCTGGTTGCCGGAGGGGTGCGTTGGGATAATCTGGAAGCACTCCACGCCATCGTGGATGCCACAGCATATCACGGAAGGAAAATTGTCCCCAACCTTTTTTAATCGATAAGCTGGAATTGGGCCAAGGGTCTAAACCTTGAATTACCGGATTAGCGAAAGGACTGCGATTACCTTGATTTGGAGAGCACCCATTGTCTCCCCTTTTTTTGGAAAATTTTCCCAATTTTGACGGGAAATAGGGTATAAATTGGCAAAAGGATGCAACCAAACTGGGCAGTACTTACAAAATCCAAATCTAGATTGATTCCAGGTTAACCTATTCCTGAATAAAATGACCTTAGCAGCATTGCTGGATTACGCCTTAGCAAAACCCAGTGTGGAGGAATGCTTCCCTTTTGGCCCGGATGTGCTCGTACTCAAGGTCCACGGGAAATCCTACCTTCTCATTCCCCTGGAGGCCGACCCTCCGCGGTTCAATGCTAAGTGCGACCCTGAATGGGCACTTGAATTGCGGGAGACCTACGCCGGAATCCTACCCGGCTATCACATGAACAAAAAGCACTGGAATACCATATTGCTGGATGGTTCTGTTCCACCACAGATGATTAGGCATGTAATCGATCACTCCTACGAATTAATTCAAGGCCGATAAATTAAAGGTTACGCATCATGGTGCATCCCTACAAAGAGGCCGGGTAAAAGATTAACCGATGCCGGATAAAATGATTACCTGGATTTACCACCAGGCAAAAGTGTCTTCCAAGGCATAGAAAGTGACCTCCAGGTCCACCTTTCCAAGGTCCCGGAAAAAATAGGTAACCTGCCGGGGAATAGGTGCCTCTTCGGTGAAACGGTGGCTGCAAACGACACCCTGCTCCTCGCCATAGGTGCAATCCCCTTGCTGCCCATCCTCCCCTCCAATTCTCCGGTCGGCAGTCAGGGCAGATTCATCCCGCGAAAATGCTGGTGGCAGGAACAGGTCAGGCCATTCTTCTCCGGGAGGAGGGATCCCAGCCCGCCAAACGAAAAGGGAAAAAGGATACCTCCACCGAAACACAGGACTGAAGACCCATTTTTCGTCCCATAAAAAGCCCCGGGTAAGGTCGGCATAGAAGAGGTATTCCCGCGTGACAGGCTGCAGATAAAGCTTCCCGATAAGCGGTGCCTTCCCCCACTTTCCTGTCAGACTGCCCTGCATCCGCAATCGAAGACATGGCCCACTATCGTAAAGGATTCGCGATGCGGCTTGTGCCTTGCGTGCTATATTGGCAGAAGCGATGGCGTGCAAGACCAGGGGAACGGCAATTACCCAAATCCAAGCAGAAAGTAGGAGGAAGGTATTCATCCGTTAGCATTTGCCGAATGGCGGAGGAATGGCTGAAGTTCAGGGAAATGCTCCGCCCCTTCCCTTGGGAAATAAAGGAGGTGCACCATCACCACCGCAGAGAGCTCTAGGTCGGGCCGCCCCACACATTGCTTTATAAACTCTTGATTCCATCCGCTGATGCCATGCAGCATCTCCCACCACGATAAATCCTCCCCCGGCCATGGACCCAACTTTTTTTCGGCCATATAAACCCGCGCCCATTCATGGGCCGCTACCGGATAGTGTTGGGAAGGATTCCGGAAAGACTGAAACAGCGCCTGAGCAGAGAAAAGAAGCACCCCGTCTAAGGGATACCATTCTGAATGATGCCAGTGCGTAGGGTATTGGGGGGAAGGAAAGGCGAGGGGATAAATGATTATCTTTTCCTGACCTGGAAACAGAAAATCTTCCTCCCCAAATTTGAGTATCACTGCGGGGAGGATGGCTAATAATTTAAAATCCTCGGGGAGAGTCTCCGACTTGGCCTTTCCCTCAAAATCGGTAGCTAAAAGGAACAAAAAGCAACGCTGCTCGAACCGGATTCTTTGATTGGGAGCCAGTCGCTGGTAAAAGGAACAGCCCGTTTCGAGCATCTGCCGCTGAATAAGATCCAACTTTCTCGGAAAGCGAGAATAAAACCACCAATCGACTTGAGGTGAAAGCACATAAATAGCAGCAAATCCTAGTACCCAGGGCAATAGCCAGACGGCGCTTTGTCCATCGGTCGTCCAGGCATGCCAGCCCGTTAATCCCGAAAAAATCCCAAAACATAGGAGAAGGATACGCGACGGCATCTATTTTTCGCTAAAAATAGGTACTTCCATAGAGCTTGGTCCCCAAAAGTCATAAATCCCGCCTATTTCACCCAGCCAGGGTGATACGGGCAAAAACCTATTTGTCTGTGAATATGTCAAACAAGTTTGCATATCGCTGAAAAGGGCCTATATTTGCCTTCGCCCCGAAAAATCGGGACACCCGATGGTATGGTAGCTCAGTTGGTAGAGCACAGGACTGAAAATCCTGGTGTCGGCGGTTCAATTCCGCCCCGTACCACTGTTTCATTATTGCATGCTAGCTGGCATAGCGGCATTATTCATCACGCGCATTTCCGCAGCGCGAAGGGGTAAAGCCGTCAAGCCTGATTATCGGAGGAGGTTTACCCACGCAAGGTTAAACCTCTTTTTCATTTTAATGCAGTCCTATGGACGATGTATTGCGTTTAGCGGTTCAGAAATCGGGTCGGCTTCTAGAGGGTTCTCTCGAGATATTGCGCCACTGCGGTATCCGCATCGACAATGGGGAGGACCGCCTCCGGGTAAGCGCCTCCCAATTCCCCCTGGATTTATTTTTCCTTCGCAACGCGGACATCCCGCAATATGTAGAAGACGGGATAGCGGATATTGCCATTTTAGGCGACAACACCCTAGTTGAAAAGAACAGGGACCTGGAGAAGGTTATGGCACTTGGATTCGCCCATTGCCGCCTGGCCATCGCAGTGCCCAAAGGGGTTGATTATTCCGGACCAGCATGGCTTGAGGGAAAGCGCATTGCCACCTCTTATCCGGCTTCGCTAGCATCTTACCTTGCGGCCAAGGGTATTGCCGCGGACATTCATGAGATTTCCGGGTCGGTGGAAATCGCCCCCAATATTGGGCTGGCCGACGCTATCTGTGATTTGGTCAGTAGCGGCTCTACGTTATTCAAAAATAATTTAACAGAAAAGGAAACGGTGCTTCAATCGGAAGCCTGGCTGGTATCGCACCGCGGGCTGCCTGAAAACAAAAAGGCTCTGCTAAGTCGCTTGGTCTTCCGATTGCAGGCAGTACGCCATGCTGGCAACAACAAGTATCTCCTGATGAATGTGCCCAGGGAGCGGGTTAAAGAGGTCATCCGCCTTCTCCCCGGGATGAAGAGTCCTACTGTGGTTCCCCTGGCCGATGAGGCCTGGTGTTCCGTGCATACGGTCATCGCCGAAGATAGGTTCTGGGAAATTATTGACCTCTTGCGGGAAGTTGGAGCTCAGGGTATTCTGGTGATTCCCATCGAAAAAATGATACGATGAGCGCAGGTATTCGGCATTTCCATGAAAATCCTCCGCAGGCTTCCTGGGCAAGCCTGCTGCGCCGGCCGAGTGCCATGGAGGAGGAGAATGCCGAGGTGGTTCGGGAAATCCTTGAGGCGGTTCGCAACGATGGTGATAAGGCTGTGCGACATTACAGTGCACGGTTCGATGGGTATAGCGGAGTGGAATTGGAGATTTCTGCTGCGGATCTAGCCGCTGCCGAGAACCAACTTGAGCCTGAACTTGCGGAGGCCATTCGAACGGCTTCACGCCACATTACGCACTTTCACCAACCACGCCAGGACGAGGAGGAGCCTCTGGAGGTCCAAGCCGGGGTGCGCTGTTGGCGCCGGAGCGTACCCATTGAAAAGGTAGGGATTTACGTGCCCGGGGGTACTGCTCCCCTTTTTTCGAGTGTCCTCATGCTTGCTATTCCTGCCCGGCTTGCCGGCTGCCCGGAAATCATCCTCTGCACGCCACCTCAATCAAACGGTTCGATACACCCGGCCATCCTTTTTGCAGCCCAACTGACCGGAGTAACCAGGGTTTTCCGACTCGGAGGAGCCCAGGCTATTGCAGCTATGGCATTCGGAACCGAAACCATACCAGCGGTGTACAAAATCTGTGGGCCTGGCAACCGCTTCGTTACGGAGGCCAAGCAGCAAGTCACCCGGTTTGGTATCGCCATCGATATGCCGGCAGGACCCAGCGAGGTGCTAGTCTGGAGCGACCACGGGGCTAATCCAGAATTCGTAGCGGCAGACCTGCTTTCCCAGGCAGAGCATGGGGAGGATAGTCAGGTGGTGCTGGTTTGCCCCGACCGCGATGTTTTTGATGCGGTAAATCGGGAACTAATCCAGCAAGTCGACCTGCTTCCACGGCGGGATAAAGCCCTCGTGGCGTTGGAGCACAGTTTCGCTGTGGCCATGTCCGACCCGGGTCAGGCTCTGGACCTCATCAACGCTTATGCCCCGGAGCACCTCATTCTGGCACTTCGCGATCCTCATGCTGCAGCATTGGGTATCCGCAACGCGGGTTCCGTTTTTCTCGGCGACTACAGTCCGGAAGCGGCGGGCGATTACGCCTCGGGAACCAATCATACCCTGCCTACCCATGGATATGCCCGTGCCTATAGTGGCGTTTCAACGGAAACCTTCCTCAAGAAAATTACCTTTCAGGAAATTTCTCCCGAAGGACTCGAAATCCTGGGGCCTGTGGTGGCTACCATGGCGGCGGCTGAAGCGCTGGAGGGCCATCGGCAGGCTGTTATTCGCCGCCTGTCTTCCCAGGCTACTGCACCGGAAATGCGGGTCCCATGATACCTTTTATCTTTACCCAAGGCACGGGGACTCCCAAGACTTCTGCTGCTTATCATCCTGAACATTTCCTGCAGCTGCTCCGGGCTATCCTGGGCTGCAGCATTACGCTCGTCCTATTTTCCTCTTTCCTTTGGGCCCAGCCCTTCTTGGCAGGTAAAACCTATTTTAGTGCCAACGAATACATAGCGTATCTCAGCGGCAACATGCCCCTGATTCGCAGTGTAGCCCATGGCGGCCTTTTGGAGCCATCTTCCATTCCAGACCGCAGCTGTGCCGGATATGTCCCTGTGATGAACGCCAATACCCAGGATTTGGGCAGGTATTTAGTGGATGAACGCGTCCGGCTAAGCGGCCGCCCTTGCATTCCTCACCTGATTAGTAACCGCCTTCGCCGGACTATACTCGATGCCAACCACTTGAAGTGTCCTTTCTCGGGGGTAAGGGACAGGGATTTATCTCTTCGCATTTTTGCAGAATCTACGGTGGGAACTCTATTGAAATACCTCAAGACCCATTCCTTCCAAAAGGAAAGATTTTCCTGTCTGAAGTTACGCACAGGTCCCATCGAACCCCGGTCGCTTCCCTTTGAGGCTTATCCCAATCCAGCCTTCGGGACCGTCACCCTGCATTTGTCTGAGGCGGGAATAATTCATTTATACCGTACCAACGGGCAGCGCAACAGCTCCATAAACGTGGTACAATCTGGCACGCACAGGTTAACCCTCCTACCTGAGAGCGATTGGACATGGTTGCAAAACCCCACCGAAAGGGGTGGCGGGGCCTTCATGAAAATGCTGAATCTATGTTCCTGAACTCCTTTAATATCAAGGCCCTTCTTCGGCCAAACATTCTGGATTTGGCCCCCTATACCTCAGCTCGCGACGAATTCCAGGGTCAAGCCAATATTTTTCTGGATGCCAATGAAAATCCCTTTGAGAGTCTTTACAACCGCTACCCCGATCCCCTACAGCGCGAGCTTAAAGAAGCCATATCCCAGCTCAAGGGATGCAACCCAGAAGCCATATTCTTGGGTAATGGCAGCGATGAACCGATTGACTTACTGCTCCGGCTTTTTTGCGAACCCGGCAGGGATCATATTTTAATAACCCCTCCAACTTATGGTATGTATCGGGTAGCAGCTGATATTGCCGGAATTGGGGTGCGGGAGGTTCCCCTGACCGCCGAATACGAATTGCAACCCGGGGAAATTCTGGCCCAGGCCGATGCCCACAGCAAAATTCTGTTTCTCTGCAGTCCCAACAATCCGACCGGTAATCTCCAAGACCGCGAAATAGTCCTTCATTTAGCAAAGCATTTCCCTGGTCTGGTTGTGCTGGATGAAGCCTATATCGATTTTGCAATGGCGGGAAGCTGTCTTCCCTATCTGGATGCGTATCCCAATCTGGTCATCCTGCAGACCTTTTCCAAGGCTTGGGGTCTTGCCGCGGTCCGCCTGGGGATGGCCTTTGCCTCGCCTGCTATCATCGGCTGGCTAAATAAGGTGAAGGCTCCCTATAATATTAACGTGCTTACCAGCCGCTTTGTGAGCCGGCAGCTGCCGAAAGTGCATGCCAAGGACCGCGCTGTCAGCATCCTAATCAGGGAACGGGAAAGACTTGCGGGTGTCCTAAGTGATTTTCCGTTTGTACAAAAGGTACATCCCTCCGATGCCAATTTCCTCCTGGTTATCGTGACCGATCCCGAACGCCTGTATCATCATCTCCTCGCACGCGGCATCGTGGTGCGAAACCGCTCCTCCCAACCGCTTTGCGGGGGAGGGTTGCGCATCACGGTAGGCACGCCGGCCCAGAACCAACTGCTCCTGGCTGCTTTGCGAGACTGGGCATTCAAAACCGAAAAGCCATGAAGCGATTCCTTTTCATCGACCGCGACGGAACCCTGGTGCAAGAACCTGCCGATTTTCAGGTGGACAGTAAAGACAAGGTAGTCTTTATGCCCGGTGTCATCGGTGCCCTGGCGCGCATTTGCAGGGAAACCACCTATGAATTGGTGATGGTAACCAATCAGGACGGCCTGGGAACACCATCCTTTCCGGAGGCTGATTTCTGGCCAGCCCATCAATTCATTCTGGATACGCTGGCGGGGGAGGGCATCCATTTTTCAGCAATACACATCGACCGTTCTTTTCCCCACGAGGAAGCTCCGACGCGCAAGCCCCGCACGGGCATGTTGGAAAAATACCTCGGCGAGGCTATGGCCCAGTCTTGGGTCATCGGAGACCGAAGGACAGATATGGAATTAGCCCGCAACTTGGGGGCTCGGGGCATTGTCATCGGGCAAGGTATGAATCCAGAGAGCGAAATGCCTTCGAAGGAAGACCCCCAGCTCCTGGAAGACGTTATGGCACTAAAAGCAACCCATTGGGCTGAAATTGCCGACTTCCTCTGCTCCCGCCGGAGGCCTGTCACCCAGACTCGGAATACGGCAGAGACTCAGGTGGCGATTTCCCTTAATCTGGACGGGAGGGGTAACTACGATAACCAGACTGGTATTGGATTTTTTGATCATCTCCTGGATCAGCTCGCTAGGCATGGTGCATTCGATTTAAGCATTCGGGTATCTGGGGATTTGCACATCGATGCTCACCATACTATTGAGGACACAGCCCTCACCCTGGGCGAAGCGTTTCGGACTGCACTCGGGGACAAGCGGGGCATAGGGCGGTACGGTTTTTTTCTTCTTCCCATGGACGAGACCCTGGCACAGGTGGCGCTGGATTTCGGCGGCCGCCCTTGGCTGGTCTGGGACCTCAGCTTTGGCGGGGATAAGGTGGGAGATTTCCCGCTGGAGATGGTGCACCATTTCTTTAAGTCCTTTGCCGATGCAGCCGCTTGTAATCTGAATATTGCCGTGCAGGGCAGTAACGATCACCATTTGGCAGAGGCTCTATTTAAATGTTTTGCGCGGGCTTTGCGCATGGCCGTGCGTCAGGATTCCCAGAGCAATCTACTGCCTAGTACCAAAGGTACTCTATGAATCTCCAAACTAGGAAGCACCAGGTTGCCGTCATTCGGTACAATGCGGGAAATACCTACTCCGTACTCGCAGCGCTGGCGCGGCTGGGCGTTCCCGCGTTGCTAACGGCCGATCCGGAGGAAATCATGCAATCCGAAAAGGTCATCTTCCCGGGAGTCGGGGAGGCACGCAATACCATGCGGCATCTTCGGGAAAACGGGCTGGATGATACTATACGAAAGCTAACCCAGCCAGTGTTGGGAATCTGTCTGGGCATGCAACTCCTATGCCTCCACACTGAGGAATACGACACCGAATGCCTTGGAATAATCCCCCTGCAGGTGAAACGTTTCAGGCCTATACATGGGGAAAAGGTTCCCCACATGGGCTGGAATTCCCTTGAAGCTTGCAGCGGCCCCCTCTTTGCAGGACTACCCCCATATCCATACACCTACTTCGTACATAGTTATTATGTTGAGACGGGAACAGAGACTTGCGCCCGCACCTCCTACACCTTGCCCTTCAGTGCGGCCCTTCAAAAGGACAATTTTCTGGCTACCCAGTTTCACCCGGAGAAATCAGGCAGTGTGGGGGAGGTTATTCTCCGCAACTTTCTTTTCACCCCCTCATCGGAAATCCAATGAAAATCATTCCCGCAATTGATTTAATGGATGGCAAATGCGTCAGGCTAACCCAGGGTGATTTCGGGAAGAAAAAGGAGTATGGGGCTGATCCACTAGAAACGGCCAGATTTTTTGAGGATCAGGGGCTTCGCTTTCTCCATGTCGTCGATTTGGATGGAGCTAGAACAGGAAGGATTGTTCACTATCGGACATTGGAGAAGTTAGCAGCGAGAACCACCTTGCAAATTGATTTTGGGGGAGGGCTTAAAACAGCGGAAGATGTGCGTATTGCCCTGGATTGTGGCGCAAGTCAGGTCACTGGAGGTACAATTGCCGTTCGGGATCGGACAGCTTTTTTAGGATGGCTGGAGCGTTTCGGAGTGGAAAAAATCATCCTAGGCGCCGATTTTCAAGGCGAACGCATTGCAACAGATGGTTGGCAGGCTGCCAGTGAGCAGACCCTCCTTCCCTTTCTCACCGAATATGCCGGTCATGGCGTCCGCCACGTTATTTCTACCGACATCGGCAAAGACGGCTTGCTTGCCGGCTGTGCCCTGGCTGTTTACCGGGAAATCCGGCGTTCCTTACCTGACCTCCATCTTACCGCCAGCGGAGGGATTCGGGGAATGGAAGAACTGGAGGAATTAGCCGCAGTGGGATGCCACGGAGCAATTGTAGGCAAAGCCTTGTACGAAGGGCTTCTTACAGCGCGGGAGCTCGGCCAGTTCCAGGAATCCTTCCCCCGCGAACAGGTTACCTGATATTTGCGTTACCACCCGAAAACCTCTGAAAGGGAATCCTAAATGATCGCACCCAAATCCACCGCTGACCAATCGGACCAGGAATTTATCGAGATTACCGGGGCCCGGGAGCACAACCTCAAGGGGATTGATCTGAAAATTCCCCGCAACCAGCTGGTGGTCATCACGGGGGTTAGCGGCAGTGGAAAATCCTCCCTAGCCTTCGACACGCTTTACGCCGAGGGGCAGCGCCGCTACCTGGAAACCTTTTCTGCCTATGCCCGCCAATTCATTGGGGAGATGGAGCGTCCCGAGGTGGAGCGGATTACCGGGCTTAGCCCCGTTATTTCCATAGAGCAGAAGACCACGGGAAATAATCCCCGCTCCACCGTGGGTACGGTGACAGAGATCTACGACTTTCTGCGCCTTCTCTTTGCTCGGGCAGGTGAAGCCTACTCATACCTTACTGGAGAGCGCATGGTAGCTTACAGTGAGGCGCAGATGAAAGAAAAGATTCTGGCTGACTACCAGCAACGGCAGATTATGGTGTTAGGCTCGCTGGTGCGCGGCAGGAAAGGGCATTATCGGGAATTGTTCGAGCAGATACGCAAATCGGGATTTACCAAAGTTCGCTTGGACGGAAGCCTTCGGGATTTAACCCCGGGATTAGCTGCCGATCGTTACAAGGTGCATGATATCGAAGTGGTTATTGACAGCTTAAGGGTAGTTCCCGAAAAGCTGAACCGTCTCCTTGATGCTATCCAACTAGCCCTTCGCATGGGCCAGGGGATGCTTATGATTCTTGACGTTGAACGGGGTGCGCTGACCACCCTGAGTAAATACCTCATGGATCCGACCGGCAATCTTTCCTATGGAGAGCCTTCGCCGAATACCTTTTCCTTCAATTCCCCCTATGGTGCTTGTCCCGAGTGCACTGGACTTGGCGTCCTGACCCGTGTCGAGGTGGAAAAAATGATACCCGACAGGAGTCGGTCTATCCTCGATGGGGGTATTCTTCCACTTGGGGAGCCCCGGGAGAATACCATGTTTAGGCAGTTACGCGACCTGTCGAAAAAATACCGATTCAGTTTTTCTCAGCCCATCGCCGAAATGCCATCGAAAGCGCTCGATATCATTCTTTACGGAGAACAGCGCACCGGCTATCGAAAAGAAGCATTCGTCTACGATTTGGTGGCAGAGGGTTTGGTCAATATGGTCACCCACTGGTATTCAGACACCTCCTCGGAAAAGGTCCGGCTCTGGGCTGAGGAATATATGGTAGTGGACAGCTGCGAGGCTTGCCAGGGCTATCGCCTTAAAAAAGATTCGCTGCATTTTAGACTGGGTGGAAAGCATATCGGCGAGGTCTCCTCCATGGACATGCCTACCCTGCTGGAGTGGACGACATCCCTTCCAAAGCAGCTCGGCAAAAGACAGGCGCTCATCGCAGCCCCTATCCTTAAGGAAATTGGCTTGCGAATCGGCTTTCTACTTAAAGTTGGCCTCGACTACCTGACGCTAAACCGACCTGCGCGCAGCCTTTCGGGCGGTGAATCCCAGCGCATTCGGCTGGCAACCCAGATTGGATCCCAGTTAACTGGGGTAACCTATATCCTGGATGAGCCCAGTATAGGCCTGCACCAGCGTGATAATCGCCGGCTCATTGAGTCGCTGCGCCAGCTTTCTGACATGGGCAATACCGTGTTAGTCGTTGAGCACGACAAGGAAATCATGATGGCCTCCGATTACCTTATTGATATCGGGCCGGGAGCAGGTAAGCATGGGGGTGAGATCGTGGCACAGGGCAAACCCGAGACTTTCGCCAGGGTGGATACCCTCACGGCAGCTTACCTGGGAGGCCGCCTGCGCATTGAGGTCCCTTCCGTCCGCCGACAGGGAACAGGTCAACAGCTCACCCTTCACGGTGCCTCCGGGAACAACCTGAAGGACGTCAGCGTGGCGATTCCCCTTGGCGTCCTGGTCTGTGTGACCGGTGTCAGCGGCAGTGGGAAATCCACCCTCATCAATGAAACCTTGTACCCCATTTTGCGTAAGCATTTCCACAATAGCCTCAAACCACCTCTGGGATACAGCCATATTGAGGGCATGGAGCATATAGACAAGGTCATCGATATCGATCAGTCAGCCATCGGCCGCACCCCCCGGTCGAATCCAGCCACCTACACCGGCTTATTCACCGAAATTCGTAAACTCTTTTCGGAACTGCCGGAATCCCGTATCCGTGGATACGCTCCCGGTCGATTCTCCTTCAATGTAAAGGGTGGCCGGTGTGAAGAATGCCAGGGCTCTGGTCTTCGGGTTATTGAGATGAATTTTTT
>Ga0169931_10000261_pt1 | contig 85855 bp, 61 predicted proteins | sample Kivu_15m_20L_FD_129675 | JGI IMG/M metagenome (GOLD analysis project Ga0169931, IMG submission 129675) | Freshwater microbial communities from Lake Kivu, Western Province, Rwanda to study Microbial Dark Matter (Phase II) - Kivu_15m_20L... | ecosystem: Environmental > Aquatic > Freshwater > Lake... | reverse complement strand
GTCGATTGCGAAGACCCGTTCTGCATTGAGACAGGTCAGTGCGGAGTGAGGCCGGAAGACTGCTTCAACGGCTTTGACGACGATTTGAACGGCCTCGCCGACTGTCAGGACCCCTTCTGTATTGAGACGGGACAGTGCGAGGGACGGCCAGAAGACTGTTTCAACGGCTTCGACGACGATGGAAATGGACTGGCAGACTGCGATGACCCGTTCTGCCTTGACTCGGGCATCTGTGAAGGCGTGGAGCAATGCTTCAACGGCATCGACGACGACGGCAACGGGCTGACGGACTGCGAAGATGCTGTCTGTGCCTCTCGCCCGGAGTGCGGCGGCGCACCGGCTGAGATCTGCAACAATCGCGTCGATGACGACGGCGACGGGCGGATTGACTGCCGCGACCCTGACTGTGCCGGTAGCCGTCTGTGCGCGAGGCCCGAGATTTGCGATAATCGGGTCGATGACGACAGCGACCGGCTGGTGGACTGCGCTGACCCGGATTGCGCTACCGCACCCGGCTGTTCTTTGCCGTCCGAAGACTGCCTCAATGACGTCGACGATGATCGCGATGGGCGGATCGACTGTGGTGACCCTGACTGCGCCGGCAACAGCGCCTGCCTCGCCTCGCCCGAGACCTGTGACAATGGCGTCGATGACGACCGCGACGGCTTCTTCGACTGCGGCGACCCCGATTGTTTTGCAGCGCTGGCTTGCGCGGTGCCAGGCAACGAAGACTGCGGCAACCGTCGCGACGACGATGGCGACGGATTTGCCGATTGTGGCGACCCGGACTGCCAGCGCGACGCGCGTTGCGTCGCGCCCGCAGAGGTGTGTGACAACGGCCGCGATGATGATCGCGACGGCCTCACCGATTGCCGTGACCCGCAGTGTCTGACCAACCCGGTCTGCTCATTTGGCGTCGAGTTCTGCGGGAATGGCTTCGATGACGACTTCAATGGGTTCACCGATTGCGCCGATCTGGCCTGCGTGGAAGACCCCACCTGCGCCGACCCGACCTTCGAGGACTGTTTCAACGGCATCGACGATGACTTTAACGGGTTCATCGACTGCGGCGACTTCGCATGCTTCGGTCTGCCCGAGTGCGGAACGACAGGGAGCGAAATCTGCCTGAATGGATTCGATGACGACTTCAACGGTCTCGTCGACTGTGAAGACCCCGTCTGTGCGGGTTCGCCGGAGTGTGAACTCAGCGCCGAGGTCTGCACTGACCGCTTTGACAACGATGGCAACGGGCTGGTGGATTGCGCCGATCCCGCCTGTGCCGACGACACGGGCTGCATTCCTCAACCCTGTCCTGCAACCGTGCTCGGCTCACGTCTGGGTGACGTCGCGTCGGGCCGTACGCTCGGCAATCCAAATGCGTTCTCGGGCAGCTGTGGTGGTGCGCAGGCGCGAGAGACGACCTTCGAATGGACCGCCCCGGCACCGGGCAACTATCGCATCTCCATCAGTAACGCAGATTACGACACCTTACTGTATGTTCGACTGGGTAACTGCGAAGGCCGAGAGATCGCCTGCAATGATGACGACGCTGGGCGTGACCTGCGATCAGCGGTGACCATATCAGCCCGTGCGGGCGCAACGTTCGTCATCTTCGTGGATGGATTCGGCCCCGATGAAGGCAATTTTGACCTGAACATCGCGCCCGTCGATAGCGCGACCTCGGAGGTTGGTCGTTGCGCAGACGGCCTGGACAACGATCGCGACGGAGCTCGTGATTGCGCTGACACCGACTGTGCCACCGACCCGGCCTGCCGACCCGGCGAAATCTGCGACAACGACGTCGACGATGACCGCGACGGAGCTGTCGACTGCGATGACACAGACTGTCGGGTCGTAGATGCGTGCGCTGCAGCACTCGAGATTTGCACCAACAGAGTGGACGACAACGGCGATGGACTGATCGACTGCGAAGACCCTGACTGTATCGCTTCCGACGGTTCCTGCGTGGCCGTTGAGATTTGTGGAAATGGCGAAGACGATGACCTGAATGGCCGCGTCGACTGCGACGACCCTTCATGCACCATGAACCCGGACTGCATGCTGGCGCCCGAGGTGTGCAACAACGGCCTGGATGACGACCGAAACGGTGCCACCGACTGTGCAGACCCGGCGTGTGCCGGATCACCCCTCTGCGCAATCACTCCTGAAAACTGCACCAATCGCATCGACGATGACCGGGACGGTGCGATTGACTGCAATGACCGCGACTGTTTCATCGACACCCGTTGTCTGACTGCCGAGAACTGTACCAACCGGATCGACGATGACGCGGACGGGCTCATTGACTGCGTTGACCCGAACTGCGCCCTGCAACCGGCCTGCTTCGGCACCGAGAACTGCACCAACGGACGCGACGACAACGGCAACGGGTTCACCGACTGCGAAGAACCAGCCTGCATTATCGATCCGTCCTGTCGCTAGCAACGTTGCCCAGACGCCCTTGCAGCCCTCAACGGGCGAGCTGACTCGGTGCGCCGCCCTGCCCGCATCGCTCGCACGAGGGTTCAGATGCACTTTACGCTGGCTGCGACAGCAAACACCAGCCGCAGGCCAGGTGAGCACAATCCCGTGAATCGCCTGAACTGTGCAGCATCCGTTTCTTGCCGTCGTATCGGCGGCCCGTTACGCTCCCACCACTTCGTCCACCTCTGAATGGCGTATGCACCGATGTTTGCACGCATCCTCCTTGCATTTCTCGTCGCTGGGCTGCCGCTGAGCCAGACCGCGGTTGTTCATGCCCAGGTCACCGATGAAACCGTGCCCGGCTTTGTCGTCACGGGCATCGATGTCCTGGAAACCGAAACCCAGACTGAAATACGGCTTCACGGCAACTCCGTGCCTACCTATTCGGTCTTCAAAATCCGCTCGCCCGAGCGAATCTTTGTCGACGTAGCGGGTGCCTCGCCCGAGACCCCGAGCCTGTCCACGCCGGTCGAAAACGGCGTCATCGACAGCGTACAGGTAGGACCGATTCAGGACGGCGAGACCTCGCTGGCACGAATCATCGTCAATCTGGACGATGAGACCTACTTCGATGTCACCAATGACGGGTCCACGATCATTATCCTCGTGGACGGCGCTCAACGGAATGCTGCGCCGGTCACCAGCGTGGCAGAGCAGGCGCCCGAAAGCGCAGCAGATTCGGCCGCGCTCGAAGAGCGACTGCAAGCGTTGCAACGAGAGCTGCAGGCTGTTGACGAAGAGCGCCGGGCGTCAGCCGAAGCGCAGAGTGTAGCCGATGAGCTGCAGCAGGAATTGACCGAGCGAGATCGCCTGATTGCCGACCTGGAACGGGAACGACAGGCCGCACTCGAGGCGACACAGGAAGAAGCCGCCCGGCAACAATTACGGTTGCAACAACTCGAGGCCGCTGTTCAGGAGCGCGAACAGGAGCTCGAAGTGGCGCGCGCGCGGGCCGAGCTCGCGGCAGCACCCGCCGATGATCCGGCGGCAACCGCCAGAGTCATGGAACTGCAATCGCAGCTGGAGGTCATGCAGGAGCAGGCCCGTGAAGAGGCCAGACAACAGCAGGAGCAGGCAGCTGAGGCCGCTGCTGCCGTCGAACAGGAGCGACAACGAGCCGATCGGGCCGAAGCGCAGGCGACTGCACAAGCTGCAACATTGCAAGAGCTCGAGCAGGAGCTGGCAGAAGCTCAGGCCGCCCGGGCTGCCGCTGCTCGCGAGGTCGCCGAGCGAGATGCAGCCCTGCAGAGTGCTCGTGAACAAAACTCCAATACGGAAAACGACGCCGCGGTAATCGCGGAGATTGCAGAGCTCGAAGAACAATTGCGGCTCGCGCAGGAACGAAGTGAAGCGCTGGAGCAACAATCTGACGACGTTGAAGCGCTAAGGCGACGCATCGCAGAGTTAGAGGCCAACGAAGCTGAACTCGAGGCGGTGCGTGCCGAGCTTGTCGAGCTTCAGGAAGCGCAGGCCGCCGCCGAGGCGCAGGCCGCCGCCGAAGCACAGGCCGCCGCCGAAGCGCAGGCCGCCGCTGAAGCACAGTCCGCCGCCGATGCACAGTCCGCCGCCGAGGCGCAGGCCGCCGCCGAGGCGCAGGCAGCAGCCGAAGCGCAGGCAGCAGCCGATGCACAGGCCGAATCCAGTCGCGAAGCGGCACTTGAGGCAGAGGTGCGGCGGCTGAGTGAAGAGCTCGAACGCGAGCGGCAGCGAACCCAGAGTGTCACCGCGCCGACCGTGGCACCCGACGTTTCAACTGCGGTGGAAGCTCCCTCAAGCGAGAACACCGAGCCTGTCCGCGAGGAACCCGCCGCCACCACAGAGACCGTTGAGTCGACGCCTGCCTCGGCGCCCGCTCCTGCGCTTCTTCGCAATCAGGTGTCAGGAGCCGGTCTCCCGATTGAGGACAATCGTCCATTGCCTGTGGTGGTCGTGCCCGTACCCGAGGACGGACAGCAACGGACTAGCGCGCCTGCAGAGAATGGCTCTCGCGCACAACAGGTAGAGGATAGCGGCCCTTTGCCGGTAGTGGTCGTTCCCGGGCCTGAGGAAGACGGGGCACAAACCACCTCCTCTTCTCAAAACGGGTTTCGGATTCAGGAAGACGAACCCGACGAGCGGCGCCAAAGGCGGCAGCGGACCAGTGAACCTGCGCTGTGTCGCATCATCAGCAGCAGCGGAAATCGATGGGTACCTTGCCCACGCTAGACGCGTGGTGCATGGTGCCTGACGCTCCCCCCTGACCCGGCCTGACGTTGACCGCTGACGCATCGAAGTCCGAATCGCTGTTGCTCAAGTGCGCGGCATTTGATTCCTGGATTGAATCAACCCCGCAAATCGACGCGTTCTGCTCTTCGTCCACCTGGGGAATTCCTGCCACGTCTGCGTTTGGGCCTCGTGACCCCGCCGAAACCTGGTCCTTTGATGAAGGTGCCGCGGCCTTCGCCCGCTACGGAAACTTCCTTCGGCCGCTCGAGTGCGTATGGCTTCTGGGCACTCCCATTGTGGGTCCAAGGCCCCATGTCGTGCTCCGTGAACTGTTCCGCGACACCAGCTTTATGGCGAGCGACTGGCGGATTCTGGTGCTCGCAGGTATCCCGGTGGGTACCGCGGAGTGGTATCCGTTCGTAGATTTCGCCCGACGAGTTGGTCGAATTGACCAGCTCGGTGACCCTCGTGCACGAAATATTGCGTCGCTCGACGGTGGACTGGACGGCTGGATGGGGCGTCGTACTGGAAAGTTCCGCACTGGACTCAGGCGCTCCGACAAACTCGCAGCGGAGTACGGTGTAACGTTTCGTCGGCGCATCATCGCGACCACCGCACAAGCAGAGCAGATATTCCAGACCATCGAGCAGGTTGAACAACGCTCGCACAAGCTGGTCGGGGGAAACAGCATCCTGAATGAGCCCATGCGGTCGTTTGTGAGTGGCGTGCTTCACCTGTCAGCCGCTCGTTACACGGTGCGATTTATTGAAGCGTGGGCCGATGAGCAGGTGGTTGGATACATCTTCGGCACGGTCTTTCAGGAAATGTACCGCGGCCTGCAAATGTCGTTTGACGACACCTATCGTACGCTGGCGCTCGGAAACCTGCTGCAACTCAACATGATCCAGTGGCTGGCTGACGACCACGTTCGCCTGTACGACATGGGGGCCGAGCTGCCCTACAAGGAGCGTTGGGCAGAGCTAAAGCAGGAGACCCGCACGCTCCTGCTACGACGACGCTAGGCAGCAGGGCGGAAGTCACGACAAACCCAGACACCACTTCGACGGTGGTGTCCGCATACCACACCGAATGTCGCCGGGTGCGGGTGTGCCACTGGCTGCTTTCACAGCTCCAGCGCCTGAGGCGCTTCTAACCCCCGGTATCGGAATGTAAGCTCGTCGCCCTGAGCGTCGACGGTTGCATGCCCGCCATTTTCGAGCGCTCCAAACAGAAGCTCATCCGCCATCGGCACCTTGACCAGCTGCTTGATGACGCGTCCCAGAGGCCGAGCGCCCATGATGGGATCGAAGCCTTTCTTTGCCAACAGGGCCACCGCAGCGTCAGTCAGCTCCAGCGTCACCTTGCGTGCTGAAAGTTGTACCTGAAGGTCGGCAATAAACTTCCGGACAATCCGGTCCATGACAAATACCTGCAGCGGCTGAAAGCGGACGCGCGCATCCAGGCGATTGCGGAATTCGGGACTAAACGCCTGCATATAAGCCCGCTCATCATCGCCCTGCCGAACGTTGGAGCTAAAGCCGATCTGAATACTGGATATCTCGCGGGCTCCCACGTTGCTGGTCATGATGAGAATGGTGGAACGGAAATCCGCCGTGCGGCCATTGTTGTCGGTTAACCGCCCGCTATCCATCACCTGCAACAGAATATTATAAATATCAGGGTGTGCCTTTTCGATTTCGTCGAGCAGCAACACACAATGCGGATTCTTGGTCACCGCTTCGGTTAGCTGGCCGCCCTGGTCAAACCCGACATAACCGGGAGGCGCACCAATCAGACGGCTCACCGAATGTCGTTCCATATATTCTGACATATCGAAACGAATGAGCTCGATTCCGAGAGTCTTCGCCAGTTGGCGCGCGACCTCGGTCTTGCCCACGCCAGTAGGACCCGTAAAAATGAACGACCCCATGGGTTTGTCGGTGTTTGCGATTCCCGACCGGGCGAGCTTCACCGCCGCGACCACCTGGTCGATCGCATCATCCTGACCGTACACCGCTTCACGCAGGTCATCGCGCAAGGTCTTCAATCGATCGCGATCGCTGACCTTCACCTCGGTGGATGGAATCTTGGCTACCCGCGACACGATGTCCCGGATCAGCGGCACGCGCACCACCTGCTCAAGCTCAGGCTTCAGCTTCAATCCTGCGCCTGCCTCGTCGATAATATCAATCGCCTTATCGGGCAGCTTGCGGTCAGTAATATGCCGTGCCGAAAGTTCGACAGCTTCGCGCATGGCAGCGGGTTCATACGTAACCCCATGAAATTCTTCGTAACGCTTCTGCAACCCCAGAAGAATCTGCACGGCGTCTTCGATGGACGGTTCATCGACATCAATCTTCTGGAATCGACGGGCCAGGGCGCGGTCTTTCTCGAAGTGGGTTCTGAACTCGTTGAACGTCGTGCTGCCAATGCAACGCAACGAGCCATCGGACAGCGCAGGCTTGAGCAGGTTGGAGGCATCCATGGCGCCACTGCTAACCGCCCCTGCCCCGATAATCGTGTGGATCTCGTCGATAAAGAGGATCGCTCCAGAGATCTCCTGAATGGCCTTTACCACCGCCTTCAAGCGCGCCTCGAAGTCACCCCGATAGCGGGTTCCGGCAATCAACGCCCCCATGTCCAGGCTATAGATGGTCGCGTCCTGCAGCGCAGCAGGAACCTGTCGTTCAACGATGCGGCGCGCGAGACCTTCGACGATCGCGGTCTTACCGACACCGGAGTCACCTACAAACACCGGGTTGTTCTTTCTGCGACGCGCGAGAATATTCACAGCCCGATCGATCTCAGCGTCACGTCCTACCAGCGCATCAATCCGGTCTGCGGCGGCCATTTCGTTGAGATTGCTACAATATTTCTCGAGTGGGCCCTCGTCACCGTCGTCTGCTCCGGCATCCACGTCATCGTCCATCTCGGACATGCCTGTCTCCTCGGGCTCAGACGCCTTGTCGGCCTTTCGCTTTCGGCCCGCCCGCGGTTCGTCCTCGCCGCTCGTCAGCAGGTCGGTAAGCTTCAGGCGCGTGATGCCAGCGGTTTCGAGCATCGCACGCGCATGCGAGTCGGGTTCGTTAAAAATGGCGACCAGAAGGTGCGGTCCCGCGACCTCGCCACCCGTCGAATTGGCCACATGAGAAACCGCGCGGTTGATAACCCGATTCACTCCCTTGGTGACCACCGGCTGTCCCGTCGCCTGCGTGCCCATGTTTTCCTTCAGCCACTTCTCAACCGTCTTTCGTAGTGCGACCGGATTGCTACCGGCTCTCTTCAAGAGACGACTGGTAACATCGTCGTGCAGAAGGCCAAAAAGGAGGTGCTCGACGGTCGCCAGTTCGTGACGGCACTCGTGAGCGTACATCAGGGAGTAATTGATAGCGATCTGGGCATCTTCGGACAGCATGGTGCTCCGGCTTTACGGTTCATCCCGTGAGTTATTCAGGTTCGCAGGTCACCCGAAGCGGGTGGCCATTCGCTCTCGCGTAATCAATGGTCTGTTCCGTTTTGGTCTCGGCGACGTCACGCGTGTACACACCCACAACGGCATGCCCCTTGTGATGCACCGATAACATAATGTGCAGCGCCTCAGAGTGGTCCTTGTGAAAAAACTTTTGCAGCACCTCCACCACAAACTCCATCGTGGTATAGTGGTCGTTGTGCAAAATCACCTTGTACATGGGCGGCTTACGAACGACGGTCCGTTCCTTGACGGCCATCTGCCCCTGTTTGTCGTTCTTTTTTTGCTCACTCATCGACAGACACCCGAGCCATTGGGAAGCCTCTGATACGAGGTACACAGTCCTGCGACCGGAACGCGCGCCAAAGCAGTATAGACACGCATCTGACCCGCACCAGTCGCGATGTTCATTCTGCACAACAGACCGTTGCCTGCAACGATCCGTGGTCATACTTCGCGCCCATGGCGATGAAGGGGTTTGGTAGAACCCCGGGCCTCGCGACGCGACGATCGAGCCTTAGAGCCGCTCGCAACCCGTGGCGTGACCCATCACGCACGCCGTACTGAAAGCGCCGATTGACTGTGCCGTACCACCACCGGGGAACCGGTTTGCGGCGTACAGCTCGCCCAACTCGATACAGGCCGAGCGAACACCACCTTCGCAGGCACGGACGAAAAGGGTCTCGGCCGCAGCGAGATCGGGGGTCGGTACGTGGGAATCCAGATGAAGGTGGGCGACCTCTACACAGGCACCAAGCCAGCCTGCTTCGCAGGCGAACGAGAGGAGCTCGTTCGCTTTGGCATAGTCCTGCGGCAGCGGGGCCCCGGTGGGCACAAAGCCACCATGTCCATCCGAGCACCCGCCGGCTGCAGCACCGTGGCCATCATCGCCATGTCCAGCTTCGGCGTGGTCGTCACCATGACCCGCTTCGGCGTGGTCGTCACCATGACCCGCTTCGGCGTGCTCATCACCATGACCCGCTTCGGCGTGCTCATCTCCGTGTCCGCCCGCCGCATGGTCATCACCATGACCACCACCCAGGCAGTACCTGTCATAATAAGGGGATCGCCCACCATGCAGGTAGTACGACGCCAACTCTACACAGGAAGAGATATCCGAGCTGGTCACCGCGACACCAGCCAGCCCGATCTGCTCCAGCGAGAGCGGATCCACCGGCTGCCCTTCGCAGCGCAGGGCTGCAACGCGCGCATGATCGAAGACACCTTCGGGCAGCGCTGCGACAAGGCCCGTCGGGGCATCCACGTAAAGATCGGAGCCGTTCGGCAGACCGGCCGGATGGTAGGTGCAGGCGGAGAGACCAGCGAGCGCAACTGCGCAAAAAATCAGGTTGACCTTCATGTCACTGCAGCAGGGTTGGGATCAGCGAAAAAGGGCGCCGTTATGGTGCGCCAGAATGACCAGAAGCGCAAGGCAGAAGATGGGTGAAGCCGTTAGCCGTCGCCGGCGTTCGACCAGGAAACCGCGATCAGCACCCAGCCGGAAATGAACGCCAGTCCCCCAACAGGGGTTACAGCGCCCCACTTCCCGATACCAGACAGACATAGCGCGTATAGCGAACCCGAAAAAATCAGGCAGCCCGCGACAAGCAGCGTCACGCCCCAGACTCCCAGACCGATCGTGACTCGACCCGAAGCGCCCAACGCTACCAGCGCAACCGCATGTACCAGCTGGTAACTGGCTGCCACCTTCCAGGTGTCCAGCCGCTCAGGCGTTAGCGTCTCGCGCAGCGCATGCGCACCGAACGCGCCCGCCGCGACCGCCAGAGCTGCCAGAATGGCGCCCGCTCGTACCTGCCAGACCGGACTCATACGCTCTCCTCACGCGCGACGAGACCAGCCGTTGCAATACCCTTCCGGGTTGATCGGCCCGGCGAAGAGCGTGCAACCGCCACACTCGCCTGCCGCAGCAGCCTGATAGAACGTGCAGTTATTGCAGTTGCGACCCGACGTCGTGGATTTGTCCACATAGGCCTGCGTCTCACGGAGAGCCACCGCTGCAGGATCAACACCCGTGGTGTCCGTACACACCAGCGCCGGCTTGCTACACGCCGCAAGGAATGCACCGCCAGCAGCCGTTACTGCGCCAAGCGCGGCCGCACGCACCAGAAACTCACGACGATTCAAAGGGGTACTCATCTTCTTACTCCTGACTTTTTCACATGCCGAAACCCTTTCGGCTCTGCTTCATGACGCTCCTGCTAACGCGCCTGTTTCACTCGTGCAAGGCCCAATAAGTATCTGCCACGCAATCAAAATCAGGACTCATTCAGTCCACGATTTCCATCGACCAGCTCAACCCGACCCTTCGATAAAAATGCAGATTGCGGACGTATCGGGTCCACTTTCCGCAATCGTGGCGCCTCGGCACAACCTGCCGAACACACCGCATTCTTCGCAACCGCGCAGCGTTCGCAACACATAAACAACCGATTGCAGTCCATGTTCGCGCAGTTCTGCGGCCTCGATGTCGGTTCGCCACAATGATGGCAGACACTCCACGTATTCGGTGTCGCGCCTATCTGCGTTCGCAGACGCTCATCAAACACGAACACATCCCCCTCGAAATGAGCCCCGCCTTCCGCGGCCGCATAACCCAGAATCCCGCCGTCCAGCTGCCACACATTGTCGAACCCCCGGCGACGAAGAAGCCCCGTGAACTTCTCGCAACGGATACCCCCTGTACAATACGTCAGCACAGGTCTGTCGCGCGGCAACTCCAGAGAATCCACCCACTCGTCAAATCGAAAAAACTGGTCCACCGTCGCCGGAATCGCATTCCGAAAACGCCCCAGCTCGTACTCGTACCGATTGCGCACATCCAGTAACAACGCGTCGGGATTCGCTTCCAGCATCGCACGCCACGCCGATGGGGCCAGGCGCCCTCCTCCCTCCTGTACCGGGTCCACATCCGAGTGCTCTCCAAGGTTCACCAGCCACGGTCGCACCCGCACAATCAACTTGTGGAACGGCACCTCGCTCACACGCTCACTCTTGAACACGATCTGCGACATCCCCGGCTCCGCACGCAGCTGCTCCTGATACCGCAAAATCGCTTCGTCCGTCCCCGAGCACGTCCCATTGATGCCTTCCGAAGCGACATAAATCCGACCCAGCAATCCCAGCTCACGGCATAAACGCTCATGGCGTGACCGAAACTCGATCGGGTCGGAGATCGGAGCAAACTGATAATACAAAAGCACCTGATTCGTCGCACTCACGTCGTCTTCTCCATCACCGGGACGCTGTCACACCATTCAATGCGGTCGCTCCCACGTCCACACCACTCGACCTGCGATCACCTGCACGTGCAAGCGATGGCCCTCGCCCGCTACCAGCGAAAGTCCTTCACCGTCCACACGCAGCCCGACCATCGGTGTCGGCTCCCAGCCCGCACGAGGAACACCAATCACCTTATGCAGTGGGCGGGCGCCGTCCACATCGAAGTAAAACTCGTAGTGTGAGTACGAAGACTCCGTCGACGCCTCAAGCACATAAGGCACATCGCCCCCGCAAAGGTCGCGACGACAATCCAGCTCGCCCGGCAAATGCTCCTCCACCAGCTCGGGCGTCATCTCCCCATGCACCCACTCCAGCTCTTCAGGAAGCATCCAGTCGGGCTCCGCGACAACAGACCCCGGATCACGCAAAGCCGAATGCATGGCTGAACCCTCGCTGGCCGGTGTGGACACTCCCCCACACCCAACCACGACCATGATCCACACCGTTACAATTGCGAAACGCACAGGCAATCCTGACAAATGAGAAGGCTACTGCCGTACCTCTCGCAAAACCTACGCCACTTGCAAGCCCTCGGCGATCACCTCGCCACAAAGCACCACGATAGCCTCAGAAAATGACCCCGGCGCTGCATCCCGCAGCCGGATGCAATCGGTGCTGCAGCACGGACCACAATCTGCCGAGACATCGCGCTCGCTTCAAACACGTACGCGTTGCCAGCAGCACGCAACAAAGATTTCCCGGCGGGGAAATCATCGACACCACTGCTCTTGCCATCGTAAAGGACGCCCTCGGCACCTTTTGCAGGGCGGCGGTCCTTTCGACAGTTGCGAAGTGCGTGCGGTACCACACACATGGATGGTCGAAACCACATCGCCAATTGACCCGAAACGTGCCGCCCGTTACCTTTGAGCGTCGATCCATCCTTTCGTCGCATTACGTCGGGACCCATCATGGTGAACCTTGCAACGCGGCTTGTGCCGCAGCTTCTTTGCGCCACGTTTCTGCTCGCCACCGCCGCACCCGGCTGTGGCAGCGATAACAACGCAAGCGACAACCGGTCTGGAAGCGGCGACGTCGTGGACATCATCCCCGATGCGCTCGGTGATGTCTCCGGTATGGCCGACACGGGCAGCACCGACGCCGACAGCCCGGATTCAGGGGGACCTTCGATTGATCTTCCGCCCTGCAACACCTCGGCGGATTGCCGCGGCGGCTATGTATGCGACGAACAGCGTTGTCGCGAAGCGTGCAGCGAGAGCGATCCCTGTCGAGGTGTGCCCTCCATCTGCAACAGCGAATCTGGATTGTGCGGCCAGTGTAATTCCGACGCGGAATGCACCAACGGCCGAGCCTGTGAACGCGGGCTCTGTGATGGAGGGTGCACCTCTGATGCAGCATGCGGAGCCGGCAATATCTGCCTCGACGGCACATGTTCCGAGGCCATTTGCGAGCCGGGCACCACCCGCTGCGATGGAGTGTTCCTGCTCCAGTGTGATTCGCGTGGCGCATCAACGGAGCGGTCCGACTGCACCGAGGAGTGCGTCGACGCCGGCTTCGGATGCTCCTGCATCCAGAGTGAATGCGCACCACGTAGCTGCACCCCCGGCACCGGGCGATGCGTGGGGGCCGGCGCCCAGACCTGTCTGCCGGACGGCAGCGGCTTTGACACGCTCGTCCCGTGCCTGGACGGCCAGACCTGCATCGGTGGACAATGTCTGAGCTCGTCCTGCGAACCGGGCACGTTCAGCTGCTCGGGGAACGTGATCGTCACGTGTTCCAGCGCCGGTTTGCCCGAGCCGGGTACAGACTGCTCTGAAACGGGCGCCCTCTGCATTGAAAGCGGCGGTCGAGCCTCCTGTCAGGCTCCTTTCTGCACCCCTGACGGGCGTCGCTGCCTCTCCGACACGACCGTAGGCGTATGCGACGCGCTCGGTGCGTCGGAAGACGAACAGGCCTGCGGCCCTGACCAGCGGTGCCAGGATGGCGTCTGTGTCGATGAGCCCACCAGCACGTGTGCCACGCCACGTCTGGATTGCCGCCTGGTCGAGACCGGCCGTGGACCCGATGGAGAGCCAGCCCCTCTGGGCTACGTCATAGAATGCGTTGGCACCGCAGACGGTGGTAGCGCTTTGGTGGACCAGTTTGTGTATGCACTCCCGTCGCAGCCAGACTCGTCCGAGGCCAGCGTGCGGCGCCTGCGACCCGATCTGGCCGCCGTGGTCCCCGACCAGTATGGAGACTACACCGTCTCTCTTCGTATTACCGACCGAGCCGGAGCTCCGGGTTGCAGTGTCGCAACAGATAGTGTCAACGTTCCTGAACCCGAACTCCCTGCCGGAGCACTCCGCATCGAAGTGACCTGGCGTGCGTCCGCCCCCGTGGCAGGGCGACTGTCGGATATCGACATCCATTTGTTGCGAGACGCGGGTGCCGGTTGCTGGAACTCCACCGCCGATGACTGCCACTGGGGGAACCCCGAGCCTGACTGGGGACGGCCGTCTGACCCTTCTGACGACCCGTCGCTCACGCAGGACGATCTGGATCGAGGCGGACCCGAGGTCATTGAGTTCCCTCGCCCCGCGCCGGGCGAAACATACACCATTGGTGTACACTCCTATAATGGCAACGAGAACCCCACGTCGGTCGTCACGGTCACGGCCTATCTCGACGACGAGGTCGCATATAACGTCACGCGCACGATGACACAATGGGACTTCTGGCGCGTGGCGACTTACGACGCCTCCACGCGCACCTTCACCGATATCAACGCATTGCAGGCAGGTACGTCGAATCGGCTGGAGCCGCCCGTACCGTGCCCCTGAGCGAAAGGCTCGGCACCGCTCTGGCCGCTGCGCCTGACAGTCCGCCTTCGACGATTCTCCGCACCTCTATATGCGCGCACCCCTTACCGGCGCACCGTTGCCATCCGCTGCCTCGTCCACATCGGACAGCTCACCAGTCCCGGCGTCGCAATGCCTGACGTCGTGCAGCGCGATCATATCCGTAAATGTCGCCATAAAACTCGACGGTCCCATCGTCGGCCACCCAAACCGTGAAGTATTCAATCAACACCGGAATCGGCGAGGCCAGCGTCACAACCTCGGTCTCGGACGTCTGTAGCACAGCGTCGATCCACGCACGCACATCGTCTGGTTCACGGTCCTGGTCCCGTGAGATCAGCAGGGTCGCCAGCTCTTCCGGCCGATCGGTCCGAACGCAGCCCGACGAATAGGCCCGCACCGTGCGCTCAAACAGCTGTGGGTTCGACGTGTGGTGCAGGAACACCGCATGATGGTTCGGAAACACAAATTTCACCCGTCCCATCGGATTGTTTGGCCCCGGCAACTGAATTAGCCGCCCATTTCGGCGTACCACACCTGTCGCCTCATTCAGCCGAAGATTGCGAGCGAGACGCGGTGGGGGATACCACACCGGATTCACCTCAATGCGCTCCATCTCATCGGTAAAGAGCGGCGTTCGGTTCACGCCACCTCCGGAGGTGTTTCCCACGATCACGCGCGTCCGAAACAATCGGTCGGCGTTATCCCACACTTCGACCGAAAATCCGGCCACATTGACCCAAACGGACTCCCCCTGTTCGCGGGTGCCACGGGCACTCTGGCGCAGGCGCTCCAGCGTGACCTCTATCGCGGCCACGCGCTCCTCGACAGGCGTATTGAGAGACTCCAACAGGTCGCCATCTACCACGTCTGCTACCGGATCGGGCAAATGAACGGCTCGCGCGTACCTCCGAAGCGCCTCCGACACCACGCTATCCCACGTCTCACTTCCCACATCGTACAGGTAACCCTCCATCGCGAGACGTGCACGCAACCCCAGTATGAGCGACGGGTCGGAAGATGGCTCGATCGGCAGACGAAGCGTCGGCCAGCCACCCTCCGCCTCCAGTTCACGATACTGAACGAGTGCATTTTGAAGCAGCCGATACACCTCCATGGTCGGCTCCAGCTCGCGCATCGCCGCCGAACAATCGCTCAGGCACGCATCCAGTACGCCAGACCAGGCCGCAGCACGCCATTCCGAGGGGCTCGACCACTCGGCGGGCACGTTCGCGTCGTTACCGTAATGGAGGGTAGACGCCAGGGTCAGCAGTGCGTTCGAAAGCCGGAGCTCCAACTCGGCGGCCGTGCGTTCGGGACGCGCTGTAGTTTCAAGAGACTCGCGTAGCGACGCGATCTCATGAACAGCGAGCGCGTCGGGGTCAATGCCGTGGTCTGCGCCCATGAACAGCGTCTCAAGCGCCTGCTCACCCGCTGCCGTGAGGGACACGCCATCGACCCAGGCCGGAGACCCACCGCGTGAGTCGTACCACGCGCGCAACGCGCGCACGTGCTCAAGGTCCCGACCTCGTTCCAGATACCGAACAAGCTCATCGGGAACCGACGCATGAAGCACGCCGACCGGTATAACCAGCACGAATATCAGGGCGAATAAACAAACGAGACGACTGCTCATTCTCTGTGTCTCTCTGGAAACGAAGAGCTGCCGCGCCACATCAGTCATCGGCAGGGCATTGCAAACATGCGGGTGCTCTCCGGGAGAGCCGAATTATCTGCACGCTCTGCTCCGGCGGTGCAAGACGTGCTGCGGGCACCAGCCTCAGGCTGAAATTACTCTGCCTTGCGCAACACCAGCCAGCCGCGCGGTCCAAGGTTCGCGGTGGAACCCGAGAAGGCCTCGCCCGTCAGCGCGTTGACCCATGAACCGGCGGGGATATTTACCGTACGGCTGGAATCTGCGCGGTTCAGCGCGACGGTGACATCTGAAAATCCTGCGCCACACCCCACCATGGAATATACCCAGGTATCCTGATCCACGGAACGGGTCAGTCGGCGGCCTCGCGCAACCACCGGGTTTTCTGCGCGAATTCGGGCCAGCTCGGCGATCTGTTCGCGGAGTGCAAGTTGCGGAGCCGAGAGAGACGCGTCGTTCCACGGCATCATCCGACGATTGTCGGGGTCTCCGCCGCCGGCGAGTCCAATTTCGTCGCCGTAATAAATGAGCGGAATTCCGGGGTTTGTCATCATGATGACGTACGAGAGTCCAAGGCGTTCGTAGGCCGCGGCGTCCGAAGGCTGCCTGAAATTCGACGTCCAGCCGTTCCCTGGATACGAACCCTCGCGGCAGCTGGTAATTTCGCGCGACGCGAAGTGGATCGGACGCGGTATGTCGTGATTTCCAATCCACGTCGTCATGAGCGCGCCCTCGCCATAGTAGGTGTCATTGGCTGCCATCCAGGCGGCGAAGTCGGCCAGACTGCCACCAGGCGTAAACAGGGCTTCACACAGTCGCGCCTTCAACGGGAAATCAAACTGCCCATCGAGCATGGTATCGGGATCGACAAAGCTCCGAATCAGAGCTGCGTCGTCGTAGGCAAAGGTCTCACCGACAAGATAGAACCGATCGCCGTCCGGTTCAGGAAACGCCTCATTCAATTCGCGTCGCAGATCAGTCAGCCACGGAATGGGTACGTGCTTGATGGCATCGAGCCGATAGCCGTCGATCTCGAACTCTTTCGCCCACCATACCGCGTCGGCTACCGACCATGCGCGCGCTGCCGGAATATCAAAATCAAACGGTGGCAGATACGAGGTGAACGCGCAGCGAACGCCCCAGTACGGATCATTCCAGAGGTTTTCGGGGCCGCACAGTCGAGTCTGACCGTTGTCACCCGTGGCAAACCAGCTCCGATTGGCCTGATACAGCGGGCTCTCTGAGTCCACATGGTTCATGACATAATCGAACAATACCTTAATCCCGTGGCCATTGGCCGAATCAGAGGCATGCGCCGCCTCGATCATGGCACGAAGGTCATCTTCGGTGCCAATGCGATCTTCAACCTGAGGGCGCGGCGTCGGGTTATCGGGATTGCTGTAATTAATATTTGCGGGTGAAGGCCAGTATCCGTGGTAACCTGAATACTGGTTTCGGTCCGCGTTCGGATCAATGGCAGCACCTGCCGTATCGCGATTTTCGTAAGGAGCGGTGATCCACAGCGCCGTAACTCCCAACTCCGTCAGATAATCCATTTTTTCGGTAATGCCCGCCAGGTCACCACCTTCATACTGACCCGACGGCCCCGTCGCGGCATTGCCCCCGGTCGCGCCCGAAACGTCCACGTTTCGACCGTCGCTGTCGTAGAAACGATCGACCATGATGAAATACATCACGGTGTCTTCCCATTGAAAATCTTCGGGGCTGCCGCACGCGCCAACGGTCGGCGTGTCCGAGCAATCCACCGTCAGCAGGCTGTTGCGACCACCAAACGGGTCCGGCAAAGAATCGGGGTTATTCGGGTCCTGAATAAAGGTCGTCTCATCGAGGACCAGTTTGTATTCATATGCGCCGTTTGGAACCTCGTATTTTCCAATCCAGAGACCTGACGCTTCGTTCCATGTCAGCTCCCAACCGCCGGCCGCGATGGTCTGGGGCCATACGCCCGCCGTAGCATTGAACTGCCCCGCAGCGTGAACCGTTCGCGGTTGAGCACCCGGCGGGTCGTAGGTGAACACATGCACATTGCAGGGCAGCGCTTCACACAGACCGCCATTGCACTGCTCCGTCAGCGCGTCACACTCCAGATCTGTGCTGCACTCTTCCTCGATGCACTGGAAATCAACGCACAGAAAACCTGCACCACACTCCTCATTCAACTCACACTCGGGCACGCAGCGTCCATCTTCGCACACGAAAGGTGCTGCACACGGACGGCTGTCGTCGCATTCCGTGGTGACCGCGTCGGCACCCGATGAATCGCCCGGATCCGTCGTGCCGGAGTCCAGGTCCGTCGTACCACCGTCCGGGTCAGACGGACGGTTATCCTGACGCGGGTCCAGCGGCAGTCCAAGATCAACGAACTCCGAATCGGTGTCTACTCCCGATGCGGGGTTATCCAACTCTCCGTCGTCCAGACAGGCCGTGAGTGCCACGACGAGCACGGACGACAGGCAAGCGAGCGATAGACGATGGGCGTACATTTCGGTTCCGGTGTTCGGGTCCAGAAGGTCAGAGAAACAGAAAAGCCGACCTGGTCGCAGGAGGCGCTGACGGAATGCAAGCGATGCGCAACGATAGCAGGAATGAAAGTTCGTTCCAGCTCATCCCTTCACACCTCCGGAGGTCAAACCACCCACGAGATGCTTCTGAAGCGCAAAGAACAAGGCCATCACCGGCAGGCTCACCACCAGGGCGCCGGCTGCAAACGGACCCCACGCGGTGGAGTTGTCGTCCACGTAGGATTGAAGCACGACAGGCAGCGTCATGTTGCGTTCCCCGGACAGAAAAGTCGCCGCAAGAATAAACTCATTCCACGCCGTCATAAAACTGAACAGCGCCGTGACAACAATGGCGGGTTTCGCCAGGGGCAAAACAATGCGCGAAAAAATAAACCACTGTGACGCACCATCCACCAGCGCGGCCTCTTCAAGGTCTTTGGGAATCGTGTCAAAATATCCCTTCAGCATCCACACCGAGAAGGGAACACTGGTCGTCGAATAGACCAGTGCGAGCCCCATCATGCTGTTCAAAAGGCGCAGCTCATCGAGCAGAATGTAGAGCGGGACCGCCATCACCACGCCCGGGAACATCTGCGTCACCAGAAAAGCCTTCATGCCTTCTTCGCGCCCAGGGAACCGGAAACGGGAGAAGGCGTAAGCAGCGGTGGTAGAGACAGCAAGCCCCACCAGCGTTGTCACCGTACTCACCAGCAGGCTGTTCAGCAGCTGAATCGGAAAAAGAGCATTTCCAAGGCCATCCCGAGTCGAAAACACCGTCATAAAATGCCGAAACGATACCTCGGTCGGTATTGGGCTCCAGCCACTTCCAAAACCGGCGTCAGGGCTAAGCGCCACCTTCAGCACCCACAGCACCGGGTACAGCGTGACCACGGTCACCCCCATCAGTAACGCCTGACGAAGCGCCTGCTGAACCCAGGTGACAGGCTGAAACGACTCCTGCGGCGCGCTCATGCATCCTCCGCGGACTTCTTCGGGGTGGTCAGACGCGTATACAACAGCAGCACTCCGAAAATCAGAACCCCGTAAGCCGCCGCATAGCCGTACTGCTCCTGACGCTGAAACGCCCAGCGATACGCTTCGGTAATCAGAATGTCAGTGCTCGAGTCTGGTCCACCCTCGCTGACCAGATAGATGATATTGAACATGTTGAACGTCCACACGGACCCCAACACAATCGCGGGGATCAGGGCCGGCTTTAACAGAGGAAACGTAATGTGCCTGAACCGCTGCCATTTCGAAGCACCATCCACTTCGGCTGCATCCTCCAGATCACGCGGAATGGCCTGCAGAGCGCCCAGAGAGACCACCATCATAAATGGAAATCCCAGCCACGTGTTGGTCACCAGATTGGCCGTGAAAGCGGTAGAAAACTGAGAAAACCAGTCAACAGCAGGAACCCCGAACACACCCAGTAGATGGTTGATCGCACCGAAGTTGAAGTTGAACAGAGACTTCCAGATCAGGGCGGTAATGTAGTTTGGAACGGCCCATGGAACGATCAGCAACACACGATACGCGCCCCGAAGCCGCACCCAGGGGTCACGCAACAACAGCGCCAGCGCCAGCCCAATACAGACATGCAACGTAACGTTCAGCAGGGTCCACAAGACCGTCACCGCAAGGGTGAACCAGAAACTGCGGGGCTCCCAGAACCCGAAGTCCGATGACGTCAGAATGCGGACGAAATTCGATAGACCCACAAAGGTAAATTCACCGTTCTCGTGCGCAAAGAACGAGATCGCGGCCCCGGTGAAGAATGGCACGAATATTAGCAGCCCAGACGCGATTGCAGCCGGTGCAATGTACAAGTAGGCCCACTTTTGCTCCACCATGCGTGCCACCAGCCCCACGCGACGGGCCCGTATCACCGACCAGACGGCGAAAGACAACAGGAGCGCACCCATCAGGAGCACCCACGGCATCGGACTGGTCGGCGGTGGCGGCGGCGTCAGGGCGATCGCCAGATCACGCGCAGCGTCGTCCAGTATTTCCTGCCGCGGACGGTCGCCCCGTAGCGTCTGTTCCAGGATTCGGTTGGCCGGCTCCCAGATCACCTGCATCGCAGGATGATTCGGCATCGCAACGCCCTGAAGACCGGCCTGCGCAAACGGCGACAACTCCGGGTCGAGCGCCACGCGGGGGTCCTGCAGCGCACGGGTATTCGCTGGATTCTGTCGCCCCTCTACGGCACGCAACACCGATGCATCGTACCCTGCCAGATACTCCATCACCGCCAACGCATCGGCCCTTCGCCCGGGCAATGTATGGCCCGACAGAAAAGCGCTCTCGACGGTCAGTAATGGCCGAGCCGGCAAGCCCGTCTCGCTCACGACCGGCAACGGCACGACCCCGAAATCCACCCCCGTCAATTCGCCAAGAAACCAGGGACCCTGAATGACGAACAGTGCATTCCCCGTCGCAAAGCGGTCTTTTACAACGTTGTACCCAGAGTCGCGAGGCAGCAGCGACCAGTCGTTCTGCAGGGAATTCACAAAGTCCAGCGAGGCCGATAGCTCCTCCCCGGAAAGGCGCGGTAATCCGTCGTCCCCCACCAGGGCTCCGCCAAAGCCAAATATCCAGGGCGCATGAAAATAAAAGTCGCTGATTTGGTAGACCAGACCGAAACGTCCTGCCGCCGGATCATTGAATCGGCGTGCCAACCCGATCATTTCCCCGGTATTCGTCGGTGGCGAGCCGCCCAGCTCCGACAGGGCCGTCCGATTGTAAAACAGCGCCACATTCTTGAACGCGACCGGCAGCCCCCACAGCTCTCCCTCCCAGGTACAGGCCTCGAGCATCGGAGGGGCGATCTCGGCCAGCAGGTTGTCATTCACATCCTGACCGACAGGTTGAATCAGACCCGATGCCGACCACGCGCCGATTCGCTCCTGCGCAAACAGGAACACATCGGGCCCGTTTCCGCGCGGAATCGCCGAGGCAAGCTTCGATGAATACGCCTGATAGGGAATCGGAACGACCTCAACCAGAATGTCCGGATGCAGCTGGTGAAAGCTGTCCACGACATGCTGAATGGCCGAGGCCTCTGCGCCACGGTAAGAATGCCAGACGACGACGTCCGGTTCGACGCGCGACACACACGAGGCGATGAGCAGACAGAACCAGCCCAGCACTAGTGCGGCAGCGAAGGATGCGACCCGCCGAAGAGCAGCGCCAGACGGCATGCTCATGACGCCTGCTGCGCGCCGTCGTCGCCGGGCGGCCCGCACAGCGCCTGACCGGTGGCGGGATCAAACAGACGAATCGCCGAAGGGGCTACAAACAGCCGAACGTTCTGCCCAGGCTCCAACCCCCATGCATCGGTGGCGTCAAACCTGGCGACCCACGAAGCGTTCGCTACCGACAGGTGCACGTGCGTCTCCCACCCCATGGGCTCAAGAACATCCACCCGTGCAGCGACGAAGCCGTCGCCGGCCTGACCTTTTCGACGAAAATCATGCGGGCGCACGCCCAGCACCACCGGTCCGTTCTGCGCCTCGGGCGTCAGCAGCGCTGCATCTACCCGAAGGTCCACTCCGATGGCCTGCAGCTCATCACCGTCGAGACGTGCCGGCAGAAAATTCATGCCAGGAGACCCCAGAAACGATGCCGTATAACGATTGGCTGGCCAGTCGTAGAGCTCCCGCGGCGGGCCACACTGCTGAACACGCCCGCCCTGAAGCAGCAGAATCCTGTCGGCCAGCGTCATGGCCTCAACCTGATCATGCGTGACATAAATCATGGTCACGCCCAGTTTCTGATGGAGCTTTTTCAACTCCACACGCATCTGCGCCCGCAGGGCGGCGTCCAGGTTAGACAGCGGTTCGTCAAACAGAAAGACTCTGGGGCGCCGCACGATGGCGCGCCCCATGGCAACGCGCTGCCGCTGCCCACCCGAAAGCTGTCTGGGATAGCGGTCCAGCAGGGGTGTCAGTTCCAGTGCATCGGCGGCATCATCTACCGCCCTGGCGACATCAGCATCTGCCGCACCGCGCACGCGCAAACCGAACGCCATGTTCTCGCGCACGGTCATGTGCGGGTACAGGGCATAGCTCTGAAACACCATGGCGATGTCACGGTCACGTGGGCGCACATCGGTGACGTCGCGACCGCCAATCAAGATGCGCCCTTCCGTGGGCACCTCCAGCCCTGCGATCATGCGAAGCAGCGTGGACTTGCCGCAACCCGAGGCGCCCACGAGAACAAGAAACTCGCCCTCCGCGACCTCCACATCGACGTCCCTGACGACGTGCGTCTCGCCGAATGACTTTCGGATGTGTCGCAGTTGTAGGCCGGCCATATCGCCTCGCAGAAAGGGAACACGATCAGGGCTGTACACGAGAACGTTCGACCAGCACCCGACCCATGTTTGGAGGTACATCGACCAGAAGGCAGCCGCAAGCGCTGCCTCGATAGTCGTCGGGTACCGGTTGTTCACACGCGACCGTGGTGCACCCTTCGTCGGTGACCGTGAAGGTCGCGCCGTCGCCACCTGGCATCACATCGACCAGCACCGTACCCGGAGCGAAGGTGGTCGTCATGCGCTCGGCACCCAGGCTTTCTGCGGTCGTCACGCTGTTCTTCGAGGTGTGCACGTTGAGCACCACCATGGCGCGATTGCCCGCAAAACGACGCTCGAACGCAAATATGCCTGCGTCTTCCTCATCGCCTGTCCGCTCGGTACTCCACGCGATACCCAGATAGCCGTACATCAGCTCGGGGTACGCACGCCGCATCTGAATGAGTGAGCGAATGTACTGATAGGTTGGGTTGGATCGGTCAAAGCCGGATTCCCAGAGGTTCTCGCGGTTTGCCGGGTCATTACCGCCGCTGAACTGCTGCTCGGTTCCGTAATAAATGCAGGGAATACCATCCTGCGTAAACAAAAGGCGCAGCGCGTTGTGCAGGCGGTCCACGTCGGGAAGGTCGAACAGAAAACGGGGTACGTCATGATTGTCGAGGAAGTTCACGAGGACGCTTGTCGGCGGCAGAGGATTCCCCTGAAAATCGAACACCCCACCGGGCTGTGGAATCGAGCTGTAATTCTCGTAACGTTCGGTCCAAAGGTCTTCAATCACCGCGGTGGGTGCGCCGTATTTGAAGACGCCATCATACACCTGAAACTTCTGACTGAAGTAGAACACAGAATCCAGCATGCCGGGAGCTGTGTACGAACCGAGCAACCAGTCTGCGCCGTCAAACACCTCGCCGAACAGCAGGAAGTTGGGTTTGCCCACGGCGTTCGCATAGTCCCGAATGGCCGTCGAAAACTGAACCCAGAAATCATGTTCAACGTGCTTCACCGTATCGATACGGAAGCCGTCGATATCAATCTCGGTAATCCAGAACGTGAACACATCGATCAACGCCTGACGTACTTCAGGAAGATCCGTGCGCAGGTCTTTCAGGCCGCCGGGGAAATCACCGGTGACTTCCTGAATGCGAACATAATTGTAGCACGCATCCCAGTTTGCCGGATCAATGCCTGCCTGCCGGCACGCGTCGGCCTCTCGTCCCCACACCGTCACACGACCACGACGCCAGTACCATTCCGGATTGGCAAACTCGGCCGGTTCGGGAGCACCACGGTTAATCTCCGGCATATCCATCCAGATCGTCGGCGCAGGACCCGATTCTCCCAGACTCGTGTATCCCTGAATACCCCGAATATCGAAGTCAGGGTCATATTCGGACGTACGCACCAGCGGCGAATTGGTTCCGCTCCCTCCAATACTTTCGTCAGGTCGGCCATTACGATTAATATCATAATAAAATACCTGACCGACGTGGTTCGTCACAATATCCAGAATGACCCGGATATTATTCGCGTGCAACACGTCCACCATTTCGCGCAGCTTCGCGATGTCGCCAAAATGGGGATTTACGTCCGTAAAGTCCTGTGTCCAGTAACCATGATACCCGTCAAATCCCGCATCCGTCTCGACGTTGCGCACCACAGGGCTAATCCACACTGCCGTGACGCCCAGCTCCACGAGGTAATCGACATTGTCGATCACGCCCTGCCAGTCACCGCCCTGATAACGGCCCAAATCCCCCGGAATCACGCCGTGGTCATTATTGATGTCGCCGTTGGCGAAGCGATCGACCATCAACTGGTACACGACCTCTCCACGCCAGTCGACGACCTGTGAAGTGGGAGTGAACTGCTCCGTGACACGTACCACTTCGTTGTTACACGACAGCGCGAGCGCAGCGGTCAGCGCGATGAACGTCGTCGCACAGATGCGCGACAGGGAGATTCGGGGGACAGGAAGCCGTCGCATGGTCGAGGCCCGGGTTAGCGATACGTCGAAGAATTGAACCACCACTCGGCACCAAGACCCAGAAAATGCTGGGTAGACGCCTCGTGGCGGGGATCGCCTTCTGGAAAAAGGTCGCGCGCGCCTGCGTTCAGGAGCGACGCTGCATAAATGATCCTCAGCACCGGACGCCGATACATGCCGCGGCCCAGACTGAGTGTCGGCATGAAGCCAAACTGCAAAATCGCCGGCTCCAGATAGCTGTCGGTGCGTGGTGAAAGACCTTCTGGCACGCGACGCTGGTACGAGATCTCGAACGCCTGATGAAAATGGTCGGTGATGAAGATCGCCGGACGAACCGCGAACACGCCTTCCGCGTAGTCGTCCCGGTCGTAGTTCACATCGTCTGCATCCGAGAACCACTGCATGTAGGCGCCGCCGGTAACGCCAATCCAACGGGATTCCGCATTGAATGAGGTGCCCAGCCGAACCTGAGAAGCACTCGCATAGGTGCGATCCGTGGCCAGTCCGGCCGTCGGAATATTGAGTTCACCCGCCACGGCGAGACCGCGGGAGTAACGAAAAAACAGGTTCGCGAACCCGTTCGGCGTAAAGCCCCACGCGCCCACCTGTGCGCCCAGCGTATATCCTGTATCGGTAGGAAGCTCGATTTCAACGTCATTGTTGTCGCGGGTTACTCCTTCACCCAGACGCTGAAAATCACCCCATACCACGTACTTCATACCCACACCCGGGGCGAGTTCGTGGAACAGGTGCTCCCATCGGGCCGACACGATAGGGCGAAGTCGATCATTCAGGATGCGATTCTCCGTACCAAATGTCGGAGCAGGAACGGCCACGTTCTGAAATTGAAGGCGATTATCCAGACGATTGGCGCCGAAGTGAACGGCCAGGCTCATGTCCGGCGTGAACGCATAGCGGGTTCCACCGCCTACCGTGTTCAGGTTGTCCATAGGCCAGAAGTTCAGCAGATAAATGTCGTCACCCCGGTACATGCGAGAGCCTGCCCAGAAGCTTAACCCCTCCACACCAAACCCGCTCGCTTCCACGAACGCATTTCTCAGGGCGATCTGACCATCAAAATCGCCATCGTAGTGAAACATCGCGTTCACGAGCGCCGCCGTGATCACCGTTTTGAACTCTGCGTCCGTGTTGGTTCGCAGCGCGTACGCGAGGTCGAGCTCCAGATACGGCGATTCCTGCAGGCGCGGGCCAAAACTGACCACGTTCACTTCCTTGCCGGCTCCACCGTCAAGGTCACTCGCAACAACCACGCGCCCATAGGAGCCGAATTGAAATTCACCTCGTACTCCATTCCCCGGGGGGTCCGGTGACGGCGAAACGACAGACGTCACTTGTTCGTCCGCCGTCTGGGCCTGGGCTAACGTCGCGCCCCACGGGGCTAGCGCGGCGTATCCGATCAACCCTGTGATACAGGCCCGCCACAAGCGTGAGGACCGTCGCTTCATGCGTTCTCCATGGGGAACCCGGGCACAACGACCCGTCTCGTAAAAACTGCGAGGATTCTGTGTAACCTCACCAGCCCAACGTGCCAAGTGCCGTGAGCGTTCATTCACCACGATTTATGGACGACAAAGACCGCTGCCGCCGCCTGGCCAACCAGGAAGGCCCGTCCCGTCGTCCCGAATGCCCACAGGGCCGAACGCAGGCTCACGGTGCGCGCGTCGTCCAGAACCACTGACGACCACGTGCAAGCAGCCTGCTGCGAAAAGATGACGCCTAGAGAGAGCGGCAGCAACGGAACCCGGCCTGCGGCTCCGAGACAGCTGGATTCACCGCCCGGTTCTCGGACTGGCAGCGCAGATTCTGTGACACGTCGTCATAGGCGCCACCGCTTGGGAAGCGATTCGTGGTCCATTCGGACACGTTGCCGCTCATATCGAGCACACCGTCAGGCGAGACACACCCGACGAAAAAACCGGTTGTCGCAGGCGACGAGAGCGGTGGCGTGTTCAGGCCGTTGCAGGTCTGACCGGCGTAGATTCGGGCGTTATACGGATACGACCACACTTCGGCTCCGCCGCAGGCGCGTTGCCATTCCGCCGCCTCACAGATGCGCTTACCAGCAGCCGTGCACGCAGCTTCCGCAGTGGCGTACGGAACGAACCGCCACGGGAGTACTCCGGGGCGGGAAGTCGCTCTGGATTCGTCGACGCCTTCGGCGGAGTCAGTCGCGTCGGGGCGCGACGCCTCCCAGCGATCGATGCAGAACGGAGTCCCGGACGCTGGCGTGATCTGCACCATCTCGTCCCCGCAGCCAGCGCAGGTCAGCCCGTTGTCTGAAACGCCGTCGCAGTCGTTGTCGAGTCCGTCACAAACTTCGGCCGAGGGCACGCACGCATCGGCAGGGTCACCGCTGCCGTCAGCGGGGCTGGCATCATCGGCGTCCGACTGTCCGTCCTCGGCGTCCTCGGCGTCCTCGGCATCACTATCGGCGGCGTCGGCGTCTTGATCCACGTCGCTATCGTCGGTGTCATCCTCTGCGATGTCGCGCACGGGGCGGGTGTCTTCGTTGTCCGAATCGTCTTCGTTACCCGTATCATCGACTGCCGCGCTGTCGTCCGTCGTGCAGCGCGCGATCACGGTATCGCACACATAATCGGTTGGGCACTCGTCATCGTTGGTGCAGGGCACCGCACTAAAAAAATCGAGCGAGCACCCGGATACTCCCAGCGCCAGAAAGCCCACAGTCAGCCAATTCGACAGCGTTCTGCTCATGCGTTGCTCCGAGCCGCAGATTCAGGCCAGAGGCCTGCTCCACCCGAGCCCTCAGCGCCACCCGATGCTGGCGCGATGACGGTCGCAGGGGGTTGGCGCATCAGGGCCATGACGAGCGCAAGAATCAGCAGCGCCGCAGCCACGCCAACAATCACCCAGGTCATGGCAGGGCGATTTGCCTCGGTTGTGCTGGCATCGTCTTCATCGCTTCCGTCATCCAGCGCGTCGTCGAGCGGCGGCAGTGGGCGAGTATTGCGCTGTGCAATCTGCCCGGCGCCAGCGTCATGAACGGCCGCCGGCGACGGAAGGGGAGTTGACCGGGTAGCCGGAGTGCGCGCCTGCAACTGCGCCAGCTCGTCGGTGGGGTCCGAAAACGACTTCCACGACTCGCTCGCTTCCTCCTGCTCCGATGGTCCGCCTTTAGCGGCCGTCATAAACGCCGCAAAACCGGCCCTGTCCTGCTCGACCTGCTCGTCGTGGTCATCCTGCTCGTCGCCTGATGCTGTTTCTGCAGGGCGTGGCAGCTCACTGGACCGCATCAGCTTACCGGGCGATGAACCGGGTAGTTCCAATAACAGGCCCTCACGACGTCGAACGTTGTCGAGCGCCTTTATTTTGTCGAGCATCCGTGCCGCATCGAGCTCATTCTGGACGATCTCGAGCAAATCGAGTCCGTTATCCTGAGCAGCGAGGATCTTCACTATCTCGACCTCGAGGCCGGGATTGGGAATCTCCGCGACGTACAGGTGAAGCAACCATTCGAGGGCCTCGGCGTTGCGGGGTTCACGCTTGAGGCCTTCAGCAAGAATCGTCGCCGCGCGAACCACTTCGCCGCGGTCATACATGGATTTGGCACGATCAAAGAAGGCCATGCAGAAGCGCCACAGAGAGGAGATGAGGAGTTAGTCGACGACGGTGAACTCTACGCGGGACGCCTCATAAATCCAACCCTGAACATGATGCATGGAGGGGTGAGCCGAGGTGTAGATGAATCCTGCGTTTGTCGTTTCAAGAAGCGCCAGCAGCTCGGCTGGAGAGCGTGCAGCGAGGTCAGCGGCGCTTGTCACGCCACCGGCCTGCAGCAATCTCGCAGCGCGAGGGCCAACGCCATCAATTTGAAGGAGTTCCAGAAAGCGCGCGATCGTGGCCAGTTCCTGAACGGGTACACCGGTGGTTTCGGAGAGCGTCGCCCGTTGTTCAGGCGTGACAACCGCAACAAGAACGTCCCGCGTCGTAGCGAACGACTGCGTCGCGAACGCTTCGGCGTAGCTGTCGAACATTTCGACGTCCTGCAGATAATAATGTGCGGCCACGGCCTGCGAGGCAGGCAAAGCGAGCAGGGCGGCGAGAACAAGGCGAGCAAATGACCTGACCATGAAAAAAACCTCCAGTGGATGAATGCAATCCACACCGCGCTCTGGTTAGCAGGCGACGGTCGCTGTGTCTAGCCGAGCAACGGATGCGCGGCTAGCTGCAGCGGGCTCCGGACATCGTCCTTGCGATGCGCACGGCTCAGCTCGAAGGCACGGGAGCGCGCCTGATGATTCGGTTCAGCGGGAGACGCGCACGTCACCGGGGAGGAACACGGAGATGCCGAGCATGCCGATGGTGTGAGCGCGAAAGCGCTCCTCGAATGGCTGCGGAGCACGCACACCGTTGTCGACTACGATGCGCTGCGCCAGGGCACTGGAGTAAAAGTACGAGGAGGTGCGCAGGTTGATGGCGATATTGTCGGTGATGAAGAATCGCATGCCGATGGTCAGGGCGGGTCCAAACTTGAACCCGGCGATGTCGTCGGCGTTGGATGAGAGGAGGGCTCCACCCACACCGGCACCGACGCTGAAGTCGTAGTGATAGGTATGGTTACCAAGCAGGTTGATTTTGCCTGCGATGGGCACGTACGAGACATGGACATCGGTCAGGAGTCGCTGGAAGCTGGTCTCCACTTCGCGAGACACTTCCGGGTTCGCGGTGGCCAGGTTGTTGGTGAGGCTCGAATCCAGCGACACCGGAGCGAAGTTGGCGTTCAGTCCGACAGCAAATGAGTTGGTCAGGTGATAGCGGAACGCCGCCCCAACCATGATCTCGCGTTCGTAGATGCCGCCGAAGGCTACCCCGAGCGATGGAGCGAGCTCCACTTTGGAGGAGCGATACAGCAGCTCGCGTCGCACCACGGGACCTTCATACAGCGACCGGTTCTGCGCGGACGCCACCGTTGCGAAGGAGACCAGCAGGACCAGCAGAACCACCAGTCCGGAGAGTGTGCGCTGCAGAGCGGAGACGGTAAAGATTCGGTTCATCATGGGATCACTCCACCACCGCGGTACGGTATCGGAACCCGAACGGCACAAACATGGTGAACCCAAGATGTGCGCTCGCGGTATTGGTGAGCGATTCATCGAATCCATAGTCTTCGACCGAGATTCGGTTGCGCACCCCCAGATTCATCGACAGCCAGCGATTGAAATACAGGTTACCCTGTACGCCCATGGCACCGGCGGGGTGAATAGAGTCGGAGCTGTCGATCACGCCGCCACCGAGAGTCAACTCGAGGTCCCAGTACCCGATGACCTTCTTGAACATCACCAGTTTGCCGTAAAAAGGCACATAATTCACGTCGAGGCCGCCATACCATGTGAGCGGCGCGACGCCCGGCACGCTCACGGTGGTTCCAATGACGTCTTCGTAGTCCTGAGTTTTGCCACCCAGCGCGTCATCGAAGTCGAACCACTCAAAGGTGCCCGCTATCGACAGCGTCTCACTGATGTTGAAACCCAGCGACCCCGTGACCACGTACTGACGATACAGTGGCGTGTTGAGGGTGGTGCCGAAACTGGTCGAAAGATCCACGCGGTTGCGGCGAAGCACAGGCCTCGGCTGAATGACGGTAATCGTACCGTCTTCGACTGTCTGAGCCTGCACAGGCGCAGCGACCATTGTGCTCCCCGACGCGACCAGAGCCATAATGGGGAGGAGGAGATGACGTCTCAGATCCATCGAGTCCCTACTTGCAGGGGTTTCTCATGACATACGAGCTTGTAACACGCTGCCGGCTGGAGCCGCAAGCCTGACGATCCAGCATGGCATTACTCCGCATCGCCATCAGAAAAGCGCCTCCACGAACTCATCCACGTCAAAACGCCGCAGATCTTCGGGCGCCTCGCCGATGCCAACAAAGTAGATCGGCAGACCTAGCTCGTCGCTCACGCCAATGACCACACCACCCTTGGCTGTCCCATCCAGCTTGGTCAGCACAATACCGGTCAGCGGGGCTGCTTCACCGAATAGCCGCGCCTGCTGGATTCCGTTCTGGCCCGTATTGGCGTCCAGAACCAGCACCACCTCATGCGGGGCACCCGGGATCGCCTTTGATGCCACACGTGTGATCTTTTGCAGCTCGTCCATCAGCGGTTTTTTCGTCTGAAGCCGGCCCGCCGTATCGACCAGAACCACGTCGATACCCTGCTCCACGGCCTTCCGAAGTCCTTCAAACACCACGCCAGATGGATCGGTGTCCGCCTCGCCCTGATGCACATCGCAATCCACCCGGCGAGCCCACTCCACCAGCTGGTCCACCGCGGCCGCGCGAAATGTATCACCCGCGACCATCATCACCTTCAATCCCTGCGCCCGATAACGGGCGGCCAGCTTGCCGATCGTCGTGGTCTTCCCGGCTCCGTTCACGCCCACCATCATAATCACAAACGGTTTTCGGTTACGGTCCACCACCAGCGAAGACGCCTTCGCCTTGACGATCCCAGTCACCTCTGACTTCAGGATGCCCCATACCGCGTCCGGGGTCGCCTGCGGCAACTGCGCCACATGACGATGCATGGACTGCAGCAGCTTCTCCGATGTCTTCACGCCAATATCCGCCGTAAAGAGCACCTCTTCCATCTCTTCGAGTGTGCTGTCGTCGACCACCTGACGGTTCGCAAACAGCGAGCTCAGTCGAGCCATGAAGCCGCCGCGTGTGCGCGCCAGACCCTCGGCCAACGTGCGCCCTGCCACCTGAGGCGATCCTGCAGACGCGACTGACACTGAACTCGACGCAGAGGGGCCTGTGCCGGAGAGAGCTGTTCCCACCGATGCGTCGGCCGAGCCCCCTTCCCCGCGGCTACCACCGGTGGGTAACTCCCGCGCCTCGCCCGCCTCCTGTACGTCGGAGTGCCCCACCGCCAGCGATACCGCGGTCTTACGACGCTCCTTCTCCTGCCGGCGAAGCTCTGCCATGTCGACATTGCCGGTCAACTCGGCCGCACGCGCCTGCCTGATCTCTTTCAGCGTCATGCTGTCCGTGATCTCCACAGGCTTGTCGACCTTCAGACGCTCTTCCTGCCGCTCCACGCGCGGCGACGCCTCGGCCGGTAACGATTCGGGTGGCTTCCCCGAAAGCTGGCTACGACGTCCAAGCGCCCAGCCAAGGCCGACAAGAGCCGCCAGCCCTGCAACGATGGCCAGTATCCAGACGACAGAGAGGCCCGAACCCGACGCGGCAACCCCCTCTGACAAAAGAGCATCGCACAGAAAAAGCGTAGCGATGACAGGTATGTACGGTTCCATTCAACCCATTGGAAAAGGCCGTTTCATGCAGACCGGCGCGCGACTGTAGTCGCGAACCCCGCCCTGTCAACGTCACGTCAGCGACGCGTCGCGCCCGGGAAGCCGCACACCCACAATCTTGGACACCCCCGGCTCTTCCATCGTCACCCCGTACAAGGTGTGGGCCGCCTCCATCGTCCGCTTGTTGTGGGTGATGATCAGGAATTGCGAGGTGGCCGCCATGCGCTGCACCAGCTCGGCAAAGCGGATCACGTTGGCCTCATCCAGCGGTGCATCGACCTCATCGAGGATGCAGAACGGCGTGGGGCGCAGCTGGAATATCGCAAAGATCAGCGCCACCGCTGACAGCGCCTTCTCGCCGCCCGACAGCAGTGTCATGGATTGCAGCCGCTTGCCGGGAGGCTGAACAATGATGTCGATCCCGGTCTCGAGCAGGTTGTCTGGCTCCGTCAGCTCCATGCGCGCCTTTCCACCGTTGAACAACGCCGGAAACACCTCCTGAAAACGCTGGTTGACCGCATGGAATGTCTCCTCAAACAGGTCGCGCGAGGTTTTGTCCATCTTGCGAATCGCCGCTTCCAGGTCACCCAGCGCGCTCTCGAGGTCAGACTGCTGCCCGCCGAGATACGCATGGCGTTCACGCGCTTCCTCATACTCTTCTTCGGCAGCCGGGTTGACCGGACCCAGCTTCTCGATCCTGACGTTCAGCTCCACCAGCTCATTTCGCAGGGCGTCTGTCATTCCACCCGCGATCGCGAGTTCACGCGCCTGATCGATACCCGTATGAAACCGCTCGGCCAGCGCCTGATCGATGACCTCCAGCTCGGCTCGACTGCGTTCGGCAGCAAACTCGTGGCCACGCAGAGCCTCCTGGGCCGCTTCGGTGGTCTTGCGTTGCGCCAGAATGTCTGCGTCGGCATCACGAAGTCCGGATGCCACCACGTCGAACTTCTCACGCAGCCGGGCCTGCTGTTCTTCGGACGCCACCCGTGCGGCTTCGGCCTCGGCCCGACCTTCGACATCCCGGCTCAGGCGCGCATCCAGCTCGGCCTCTCGTTGCCGAGTAGACTCCGCTTCCTGACGCAACAGCGCGATTCGCCCCGTCACATCGCGGCACGTTCGTTCAAGACGTGCCACCAGCTCCTGATTGAGGCGCACCTGCTCCTGCAGTCGTGACACCTGCAGCCGTGCATCACTGAGCAGGTCGCCCGCCCGTTGAGATTCGTCCTGCAACGCTGCGGCCATCGTCTGGGCGTGGTCCACCTGCTGTTCCAGTTTGCGGATCTGCATCTCGCTGCTCTCCACCTCACGCGCCAGCGTGTCGCCCAGCTCCTGCAGGTCTTCCAGCCGGCCTTCGATGCTGTCTAGTTCCGCACGAATTCGCGCCTCGGCATGCTCGGCCCGCTCAGCATCTCGCCGAGCCTCAGCGACAGCCCGACGTGTCTGGTCAAGTCGCATACGCGCCGCTTCCAGCTCGTCACGCAGGGCGGAACGCAGCTGCATGGCCGACTCCAACTGACGTTCCAGCTCCCGAACGGTCTCCTCGGCCGAGGATACGCGCACCTGACATTCATCGAGCCTGACGCGCGCATCGTCGGCCTGTCGACGCAGACGGAACACCACCTCGGCGGCGCTGGCAGCGTCTGTGCCCAGCTCAATCACGCCGCGCGCAGGCATGAGCCCGCGACGACGATCCACCGCAGGAGCGATGGCGTCGCCTTCCAGCAAATCAGCGACCGGCTGTCTCGCGAGCAACCGATGTAGCACCACCCTGGGAACCGGTTCAAAGGCTTCGCCGTAATCTGCGAGCGAGCCGACGTGCGGGTCGTGCATGGCGATGAGGGTGATGGCGAGTTTGTGATGACGACACCATTGTGCGGCCGCCCTCAACGCGTCGTCATCCCGCACGAGCACGGCGTCCATCCAGCGCTCCAGCGCTGCAGAAAGTTCGGCGTCACGGCCTTCGGGGACGCGCAGACGCTCGGCGAGCGGACGTAGTATTCCGGACACCTCGCCCCGGTTGGCGGCATCGAGGAGCCTGCGCGCGGCATCCCCGATACCCCGACCTGATTTTAGCGACGCTTCAACGCCCTGAAGCTCGACCTCGACCGAGCGCAACGCCTGTCGGGTCGTACGTTCGTCGTTGCGTGCGGCGTCGAGCTTGCGGAGCAGCTCTGACTCGTGAGCTCTGGACGCGTTGAATCGGTCTTCACCGGCGGCGGCGACCTGCTCCAGCTCCTCGAGTTCCTCGCCAGCGAACCTTCCGCGCTCGGCGAGTCGGACGGCTTCCTGTCGCAAGCCGGACTGCTCTTCGGCGAGAGACAGCCTGCGCTCTGCGAGGCGGCGACGCTCGTTCTCGGAGGAGTCGAGACGACCACTGGCCTGCGCTACAACACCACGCTGTCGGTTGAGATCGCCCGATAGTCGGCGCACCTCGTCGTTGGCCGCGGCGAGACGTTCCCTGACATCTGCGAGCGTTTCGTTACGGGATTCCAGCGCGACGCGCGCAGTGTTCAGGGACTCCAGAAGCCGGGTGTCAAGCTCGCGACTTCTGGTTTGTTCTTCGATTGCGAGCGCGAGTTCGTGTTCGCGTTCGAGGGTTTCCCGTTCGGTCTGTTCGACACGCTCGCGCAGTTGCACGCGTTCGCGTTCCTGAAACTGCACGTTGGACGCGAGCAGCTCGGCTTTGCTACGCAGGCGATAGGTTTCTTCGGTGACCTCATTGAGGCGACGCTCCTGAACGGCGTACTCGATCCGCAATGCCTCGGACTGCGCCTCGAGAATGCGGAGCTGAGTCGAAGCCGCTCGCACGGACTCCCGGAGCCCCTCGAGCGCTGCCGACTGTTGCTGCAGAAGGGCCTGGGTGCGGTCTCGGCGATCAATGGCCTGCGTGATTTCGAGCGCGAGGCGTCGGCTGGTGAGCTCGCGGACCTGAGCGGCGCGTTTGGCCTGACGCTCGAGCGAGCCGAGCTGCCGGGTGACCTCGCTGAGAATGTCGCGGATTCGCGTGAGGTTTTCACGTGTCTTTTCGAGCTTTCGTTCGGCCGTTTTACGTTGAAACCTGTACCGGGTAATGCCGGCCGCTTCCTCGATAATGACGCGACGTTCTTCGGGTCTGGCCGAGACAATAAAACCAATCCGTCCCTGCTCAATGATGCTGTAGGCCTCCCGGGAGCCGACACCTGTACCAAGAAACAGCTCCTGCACATCGCGAAGACGGGCTTTGGTGCCATTGACCTCATACTCGGACTCTCCGGTGCGAAAGAGTCGGCGGGTAATTTTGACCTCGGGAACCTGACGCCACTCCCCAGGCAGATCGAGCCGGTCATTGTCGAGCGTGAGGCTGACTTCCGCGAGGCTCATGGGCTTGTGCGAGTCAGAGCCGGCGAAGATGACGTCTTCCATGGCGCGGCCGCGCAGGTCTTTGGCCGACTGCGAGCCCAGAGCCCATCGAATGGCATCGACAACATTCGATTTCCCACAGCCGTTTGGCCCGACAATCGAGGTCACTCCGTCGGCAACTTCGATGGCGGTCCGGTTTCGGAACGACTTGAAACCAAGTATGTCGATGCGGCGGAGCTTCATGCAATCGCGGGGATGTAGCACCACGTGGTCAGGACACAAAATTTACGCCGGCCTCACCTTCCTGTGCACGTCGGTTGCAGTACGGGGGAATCTGGCATAGATTCGAGGAGTGGCCTGTCACCGTGCGGGTGGGCGGTCCTGTGAATGGAGCTCTGGAGAATACGCAATGACAGACAAACCCGGACTGACAGGCGCCTCGCCCCTCAGCCAGGGCGATGTGGTCGCCAATCGCTACCGCGTGCTCGATGAAATTGGTCGTGGTGGTTACGCCATCGTTTACAAGGCACTGGACACCAAGACGGGTGACGTGATCGCCCTGAAAACCATTCGGCCTATCGCACCGCGCCCCGAAGAGGTGCGCGAGCGATTCCGGCGCGAGGCGGAGTTGGTGTCGCGGCTGAAGCACCCAAACACCGTTCGCGTTTTCGATTACGGTTTCGAGAGCGACTTCTATCTGGCCATGGAGTTACTGGAAGGTCACCCGCTCAGCGATCTGCTGGATGGTGAGAACGGTATCTCTCTGGAACGGTCGGTCTTCATCGGGATTGGCGTGCTGGAGAGTCTGACAGAGGCGCATCGGCTGGGCATCGTCCACCGTGACCTCAAGCCGGAGAACGTCTTTCTCGCGCAGCGCATGCAGGGCGACCAGAAGCTGGAGCACGTGAAGGTGCTCGATTTCGGAATCGCCAAGGCGGTCCTTGACGAGAGCAATATGCCCGCGCTGACCTTGAAGGGCCGTGCGATGGGTACACCGGCCTACATGTCGCCCGAACAGGCGAAGGGAGCGCGCCTGACGGTGCATAGCGACCTGTATTCGGTCGCCGTACTCCTCTACGAGATGATTTGCGGCGTTCCACCGTTCAACGGTGATTCGGCCATGACGATTATGCTCAAGCACGTCAACGAGCCCCCTCCGCAGCTCACGCCGCTTCGCCTGCGAGGCACCGCGCTGGATGCGGCCATCCAGAAGGCTCTGAGCAAGAACCCGTTCGACCGCTTCGCGAGCGCCGAGGAGTTCCTGTCGGCGATCCGGGATGCCACGGCCCGTCTGGACCAGCCCGCAGCAGCAGCAGCAGCAGGTCCCGCAGCAGCCGCGCCGACCGCTCAGAGCCCCGCACCCGAAGCACCAGCGCAGGGCAGTCTGAAGAAAGAGAACCTGTTCGCCTCTTGGTTCAAGCGGCGCTGATGGAACTGGACTGGAGCAAGGAGCTGCTCGTCGTTGTCGATGAGTCCCACGATGTTGCCCGCAAGCTCGGCCAACCTCCGACCTCGGCTCATGTACTGCTCTGCCTGTTCACCGCCAAGAATCAGGCCGCCCTGTTTCTGGCAGAACGAAACATCACCGGCGACCGACTGCTGGAGGGCGTCAGGGCCCGCCTGGATGAAAAAACCGACACATGGGAGCGCATCCTGAGACGTGCGCAGGAGGTCGCGACGGTCAACGAGAGCGACCGAATCGGCAGCCTGCATGTCCTGATCGCGCTGTGCTCCTTCGTGGACTCTGCGGCCTACCGGTTGATGAAGGGCCTGAACATCGACATTGCGGCTGTCCGAAACGACGCGCTCGCGTGGTTACAACGAAATGCGATGCCTACCGGTCCGGGCCATGAGCGCGTTCCTGCCCCGCATCGGGAGCCCGGCGCAGGCGGTTCGCCGCCCAACGGCACCGCCCCTCAGGCGCAGCGACGTCTGTCTGAACCGGGACCAGGGCGAACGTCCGCCCCCGTCGCTCCGGAGGCACGCGCCACACCGTCCGCACGCACCCACGTCGAGCCAGCGTCTGCGCCGGCGACGCCTTTGCGTAACCTGACCCCCGCCGCCGAACAGGACGAGCGTCCAAGGACAGCCCGTGGGCCTCGGCCGCCGGATGATGTTCGCAAGGCCGCTGAACCGGCTGCCGCCCTGCCCACAAACCCCGGACCCAAACCGACCGTGACACATGAGCTGCGCGCGCGCCTGCTGGCTCAGTCGACGATCGCGCCGCCCGAACCGAGTGCAAAGCGTGACCTGCTGAAAGCGCCACCGCCGATTCAGGTACGTCCTTTGCCCGCACAACCGCGGCCCCCCGGTGCTGGTGTACAGGAGAGGCCAGGGCCTGCTCTGAAGCAACACTTCACCCTGCGAGAACAGGACTTTCCGCTCCTGACCAAACTGGGACGAAACCTCACGCTGCTCGCGATCGACGACAAAATTGACCGCGTCGTAGGTCGGGAAGCTGAAATTGATCAGCTGATCGACATCCTGAATCGGCGCCGAAGCAATAACCCGGTCCTGATTGGGGATGCCGGCGTGGGGAAAACGGCGGTCGTGGAAGGGCTCGCACACCGGATCGTGGGAAATGGTCAGACGCCACCGCCCAGCGGAATGGATCGGAAAATTCTGATTGAGGTCGAGGCGTCACGCATGGTGTCGGGGACCGGCATGCGGGGCTCCTTTGCCGAGCGGATTCAGGCGTTGAAGAAAGAGGTCGCGAAGGCGGATGGACGCGTCATCGTGTTTTTGGACGAGCTGCATCACTGGATTGGGATGGGTGCCGGAGGTGACGGACCTGCCGACGGCGCTGGTGAACTGAAGACGGCGCTGGCGCGCGGTGAATTTCCCTGTGTCGGCGCAACCACCTGGGAAGAATACCGAAAATATGTCGAGACCGACCCTGCGTTCGAGCGGCGTTTTCAGGTCGTCCGTGTGAATGAACCCACCCCCGAGGCAGCCATTGGGATTGTACGGGGGGTAGTTCCTCAGTACGCGGCGCACCATCAGGTGGACTTCGACGACGACGCCGTCGATGCCGCTGTGCGGCTCTCCCACCGTTATCTGCCAGACCGACGGTTGCCCGACAAAGCCATTGGTATCATCGATATGGCAGGAAGCCGGGCGAGGCGGCTGGGAGCCCGACTGGTTGATCGAGCGCTCGTGGCGACCGTGGTCGCTGAGCAGGCGGGGCTGTCGGCAGAGAAGCTCCTGATGGCTGACCGCGAGCGGTTTCTTCATCTGGAAGACCGCCTCATGCAGCGCATCATTGGTCAACAACATGCCGTCGAACGCGTCGCCTCGGTGTTACGCCGAAACTATGCGGGCTTCGTCAATCAACGACCCATCGGAAGCTTTCTCTTTCTGGGCAGCACCGGCGTTGGAAAAACGGAGTTTGCCCGCGCGCTCGCGTCGGTGCTGTTTCATGACGAGAATTCCATGACCCGTATCGACATGACGGAGTTCATGGAAGCACATAGCGTAGCCCGCCTGATTGGCGCCCCACCCGGTTATATTGGACACGACGCAGGCGGACAATTGACGGAGGCCGTGCGCCGCAGGCCGTATCAACTGGTGCTTCTGGATGAGGTAGAAAAAGCCCATCCTGACGTTCTGAATATTCTCATACAATTACTGGAAGACGGACGTTTGACAGATTCGCGTGGGCGAACGGTCGATTTTACCAGCGCGGTAGTGGTACTGACCTCGAATCTGGGAGCCGAACAGGCCCTGAAAAAGCAACAGCGCGCCGTGGGTTTTGGTGCAGCCGCGGCGACTCAGACCGCTGTGGATGTTCACTCCGCCGTGACCGCGGAGGCGCGGCGTCACTTTCGTCCCGAGCTCTGGAATCGCATCGACGAGGTGCTGGCCTTTGACGCGCTCAGTCGCGAAGAGGTCGCACGAATTGCACGCCTGCAATTGACGAGGTCGAGCGAACGGCTCTTGCGCGATCGTGGGATTCAATTCGCCTGTGGACCCGATGTCGTGGAGTGGTTGATTGAATCTGGAGGCTATGAGCCCACGCTGGGCGCGCGCCCGATGCGCCGAACCATTGAGCGGCTGATTGAGGCCCGCATCGCAGATGAGATTGTGGCCGGCCGGGTTGAAGCTCCCGCTACGCTTGAGCTGCACATTGAAAATGGACGGATGATGATCCGACCGCTCGATGCCGTTCAAGCGGTGGACCCCGAGTGACATCCTCGCGACCGGTGCGGTCGGTAACCTGTTCGCGGGGCGAATCAGAAGCGTGCCACAAAAATAGGTTACGGTTCACCGTGCAGGAACGTATGCTCCGGGCCGTACGCCAGTGCGCGTAGCCGCTCCACATGACGCCGCCTCGTTACACGACATGGATGACCTTCTGAGCCAGTATCAGGACCCGCTGTTTGTCTGGTTTCCTGTCATGGGAACACTCGTCAGCATGGTCTCATTTCTGGCGTTTGCGCTGCCCCTGACGTGGGTCGCGGCGAGGAATCCATCCTGGGCAGAACCGTTTCGCATTCAAACCCGCAAAGTGGGTTCCCGGCCAGTTGTGTGGCCATCGATACGGCTCTGGTTACTCAATAACTCCCTGCAATTCGTCCTCGTCCTTCTGACCTGGCCGTTAACCCGCCTCAGCGGGGTACACGCAGGCGCCCTTCCTGTATGGTACGAAGTGGCGTGGCAACTGCTACTTTTCGTCTATCTGGACGATTTCCTTTATTACTGGATGCACCGGTCCTTTCACTCGCCCTGGCTTTATCGGCATATTCATGGGTTGCACCATCGCATTTCGACACCGTGGGCCATTACTGGCCATTACATGCACCCCGTCGAATTTATTGCCACTGCGGGTCTTATGCTCGTGGGGCCGCTGCTGGTGGGTTCGCATGTCGTTACCCTATATCTGTGGATTATTTTGCGCCAGTGGGAAGCTGCTGAGGGACACTGTGGTTATGATTTCCCCTGGTCGCCGAGCAAATTAATCCCCGGCTCTCATGGTGCCGCTCATCATGATTTTCATCACAGTCGTTTTGTGGGCAATTATGCGGGGTTTCTTCCCTTACAGGACAGAATATTTCATACATTTGCCCGCGGTTATGCGGAATACCGGCAGAAGAAAACCCCATGAGCTGGAATCCCACCCGTGTTCGCGTCATTGTGAATCCCCGCGCTGATGGCGGGCGCGTGCACAAGCACTGGCCAACTCTGCAGCCCGAGCTAACCCGCCGCATGGGCGACGTCAGCTTCGCGTTTACGTCGGGTCCTTACGACGCAGATACACAGGTGGATGCCGCCCTGCAGGCCGGCTGCGAAGTCATCGTCGCCATGGGAGGCGATGGCACGCTGGGCGCCGTCGCCAGCGCCGTCAGTGCAGCAGGAGCGACTTTTGGGATTTTACCCGCGGGAACGGGCGGAGATTTTCGCCGACAATTCGCATGGGGAACCAGCGTGTTGACCGCAGCCGCTGCACTCCCGGGACTTCAGCCCGTTCCAACGGATATGGGCGTGGTGCGCTGTATCGATGATTCCGGCAATCCGTGGGAGGGCCGTTTTCTGAATCTCGCGTCCGCAGGTGTCAGCGGTCTGGTGGATCGATACGTCAATCGTTCGCGTCGGCTGCTCGGCGGTAGTCTCACCTTCGCGGTGGCGACCTTGCGCGCCATTGCGGCTTTTCAACCCATGCGCGTGCAGCTCACGCTCGACGGGCACGACCTGGGGGAGTTCTCCTCGTCCACAGTGATTGTCGCAAATGGACAGTTTGCCGGCGGAGGCATGCGATTCGCACCGCGCGCCATTCTGGATGATGGGTTGCTGGACGTTGTCGTTCTGCCTCCCACGGGACTGTGGCAAACGGTCGTGAACGCGCGTTCTCTTTACCGAGGCACCCACGTCGACCGAAAGGACGTCAACTGGTTTCGGGGACGCCGCCTGCAGCTCAACCCGCTGGAGGGCGATTCGTGGATCGATATGGATGGCGAGGCCCCTGGACAGGGACCCGCTACGTTTTCGGTTCAACCGGGCGCTTTGCGCATGTTGCGATAAGAGCGCCGACCGCTCGCCACCGGGCACTTACCTGCGTTGTTGAGAACGCTACTCTTCCATGGCCACAGCGGTCGCCGTGAGCGCAGTGGCAGGTATGCCTCGCTCATCGGCGAGCTCGAGCAGGAGCCTGCCCAGAGCCTGATACAACGGCCCCAGCTCGGCGGCATGATGTCGCAGCCATTCCCGATGACGACGCACCGTGCTGGCGTCGCCCCGCATCACGGGACCGGTCGCGACCGACGAAAGCGCCCCTTGCGTGGCGTTCTGCGCGCTTTGTGCCGCCAGACGAGCTAGACCCAACTGCAGCGTCGTCGCGTCCAGACCCGCTCTCGTCGCCACCTGACTGCCGGCATGCAGCAGCGCAAACACCCCGTTTCCCGCCAGTACGGCCGCCAGATGATACGCCGACCGCGCCTCATCGGGGACCACCAGAGAGCGACCGCGAGCGGCGTTGACGACTTGCGTCGCCTGCAAAATCGCAGGTTCGTCACCGGCGACACCAAAAATGGCGCCTTCGAGCGCCGCGACATCTTCGCGGGCCCCACGCAGCGTCTGCAGCGGATGCAACGACCCATGAAAACCAGGCAGACTGCGCAGCGCAGCCACGGGAGTAACACCCGAACAATGCAACCAGACGCGCGTGCGACCCGGTTGCGCAGCAATCGCCGACACCACCCGTGGCAGGGCATCATCGGCGACCGCGAGCAGCACGACATCGGCCTCCTCCGGAATGTCGGTCCCCACCGCAACGTGGCACCTCCATGCTTCGGGCAACGTCTGCAACGCGGCCTCTGTGCGGACCGACCCCGATACGGACATGCCCGGCAGGCGCTCTCGCAGCAGCCATGCGAAAGCCCGCCCTGCCCTTCCCAGTCCGACGATATGCCAGCGCAAGGCGGGCACGGAGTTGCGGTCAGGCATAAGAGTTCCGAGTCAGTCGTCGTGGTACAGGTGATGTTCTCGAATGTAGGCCAGCACGGCTGCCGGCACACGGGTCGCGAGCCACGCCGAGTCATCGCGGCGGAGCGCGTCGCGGATCTCGGTGCTCGACAAACCGGGCAACATAAAACCGCTGTCAATGCCGGGACTTCGCGAGCCAAACCGGCCGATCACAAACACATCCACCAGCTGCGAGAGCTCGGGCCACGACTGCCAACGCGGCATCTGCTCCACCAGATCGCCACCGACGAGCAATGACCATTCGGTGTCAGGACATTCGGCCTGCAGAGCTCGAACGGTGCGGATGGTTCGGCTCTCGCCCCCTAGTCGCTGCTCAATATCGCACAGCTGCACACGCGGACCGAGCGGCTCGATCGCCTGACGCACCATCTGAGCGCGGTGCGAGAACGACTCCAGCTCCTTGCCGAACGCGTGCTGAAAGGTGGGCACCCACCAGATTTCATCGATCGGAAGTGCGCTCAGGGCCCAGGCGCTGGCGAGCACGTGGCAGACGTGTGGAGGGTTAAAGCTGCCGCCAAAGAGGCAGACACGTCGGGTGGTCATGTGGCCGTGCCATAGTCAGGAAGGCGCACGGCCTGAATCTGCCTTTCGGCGTCAGGTGGCGTCTCAAGAAGCTGGCCGAGGTCGCTCCAGTCGGCACCACTGTCGAGCGCAAGTCGCGGCCGTTCAGAGCCGAAGAGCAGATCGATCGCGGGGATCGAGTCAACGAACTCATAGGCGTGGGTGCGCCACGCAAAGTCGGGGCACTCCTGCCGGATAGCCCAGAGCAGGGCGGTGCTGGTTCGCACAGGAAGGAACGCGTTTCGGTCGGTGACGTGTAACTGAAAGCCGCGGCAGCGCAGGGGGTGCCACTTGTGGAACGTGGGCAGAAAGGCGAGGGGTCTGAGTACCACACCGGGTAACGCAACGCCCTGCAGTCGCCTGAGAATGGCGTGCGGATCGATGAACGGAGCACCGAAGATCTCGAAGGGGCGGGTACAGCCGCGCCCTTCGTTCAGGTTGGTGCCTTCGAGCAGACATTGCCCGGGATACACGACGGCCGTATCGACGGTCGGCATGTTAGGGGATGGAAGTACCCATGGCAGGGTGGTCTGGTCATAGTACAGGTGGCGTCGCCAGCCGACCGCGGGCACGATGACCGGCTTGAAGCCCGGCGTGCGCGCAAAGAAATCGGAGTAGCGCTGGCACCAGATGAACACCTCGGCCATGGTGAGGCCGTGGCGGATGGGGAGCGCGAAGAGTCCCACGAAGGACTCGAACCCGGGATCGACAAGGGGGCCTTCGACCGGGTCAGCGATGGGGTTGATCCGGTCGAGGATCACGACGCGCACGTTGGCCTGACAAGCCGCCCTGGCCGCGAGCAGGCCGGTGGCAATGAAGGTGTAGTAGCGGCTGCCTACATCCTGCAAGTCGATGAGCAGCACGTCCAGGCCGTCGAGCTGGTCAGCGGTTGGCGTGAGGGAGTCAAAGGTTGTGCCGTAGAGACTGACGGTTGGGATCCCGGTGATGGGGTCATGATCCTCATGCACCTCGATCATGTCCTGCGCGTCGCCGCGGATGCCGTGTTCGGGCCCAAAGAGCCGAACGACCTCAAAGCGGGGGTGACGTACGCATGCGTCAATCACATGCTCGAACCCGGCCGTGATGCTGACGGGGTTGGCGAGGATACCGACACGCCAGGCCCTGGCAGTTGCACCCAGCCAGTGCTCTGGGTCACGCAGAAAATGGTCGAGCCCACTGTGGACGACGGTGCGAGGGCCTGCCGTACTCATTCGGGCGTGTCACCGTTCGCGTTGGGTGTGTCTTCGCCGATTTCCGTGTTTCGCTTTCTCAAACCGAGGCCGCCGAGGCCTTTTTTGGAGGGTTCACCCGGTGCGCCAGGGGTGGCCCAGGCTTCGGAGCCATCGCCGTCCTCGGCGTCCGGGTCGCGCTTGCCCTGCAGTCGGGCGCTCATGATGTTGAGGGAGTGCGAGAGATCCGAGAAGTCGCTCTTGTCATCGACGGGCCACATGTAATCCTTGTTACCGGCGATGACCTCGAGCACGCCCTTTCCGATGTCGCCGAGCGGCGCCAGATACTGTCGGAGCGACGCGATGATGACGATGACGCCGACCAGAAAGAGCGCCATGGCGACGCCGGGGAGCGTACCGAAGAGCTGGGCGAGGGGGCCGGTGCTGCGCGAGAGCGAGCTGATGGCGACCATGCCCACGAGGGGCGCGCCGGTAGCACCTTCGGTGCGTGTGAGAACGATAGGCTGGACGACGAAGTCACCCATGGACAACGTGGTCGTGAACACGGTTCCGGGGTCGGAGCCGAGCGCGTCGTTCAGAGAGACGGCAGCGCCGTTGACGGGCGACAGGGAAGCGCTGAGCAACTGGTTATCGAGTCCGCCGGGCATGATGGTGTTGTGTGCGGCGAGCGCGATGTCGGACCCCTGCATGTACCAGTAGAAGAGGTCCACACGGCTGGCTGTGCTGGCGGTGTCGGTAGCCACATCATCGGTCACGAAGTTGCCGACGATCACCGTACCCAGAAACGTGTTCGTGCCGTCGATCATGCGCATGACCGGCGCGACGCCCACAACGGCCAGCTTAGGTGGAGCACTGTCGTGCTCCCGCCACACGATGGTCCCCGTCTGCATGGAGGGCACTCCGGTCTGGGCAAGGAGTTCAGCCTGCTGTACCGGGAAGAATACGGACATGTTGGGTTTCTCGGGGCCATACCAGTCGCGCATGTTCGCACCCACGCGGGCGATGACCTCACCATCGGCGTTGGCTGCAATCACGAGGTCGGGTGCCACGGGGAGCGAGAAGCCCGGGCCTCGCGAGGCGAGGTCTAGAGCAGCTGCCTGCTGAAGGCGCTGTACATGGGCGTTGGTCCACGCATCCAGTGCATTCAGCACGGACATATGCTGGTTCAATGTGCAGCGCGAACCCGGTGCAACCGGCAGAATCGGCTGCCCGTTGGTGTCGAGCACCAGACCGGCGGCGTTGCGCATGGGCTGGCCGGTCGCCGGGTCGAGCATGGGGGCCTGCTCTGAATTGGCTGCCGCCAGATCAGCGTCGGTTTTCGGGCAAGCGAACCCGGCAGCGACCTCGTTCACCGACACCGCAAGCTCTGCAGCCGTTGCGAGCGAGTATTCATTCACCAGATGAGCGATGCGAACGGCCTGACCACCCGCTTTCAGGGCGTCGGTCGCCGCATCCCGATACTCGCGGCCGGCTCCGTTGGCCAGCGTGAGCGTTACCGCCACCAGTGCGGCCAGACAGACAAAGAGTGTCGCGATGATTTTTGCTCGCATCCCAATTCCCTACATCGGGGTAAATCCACAGCACAGCGCAAGTTAGGCGATTCTGGTTTGCCTTGTCAAAGGCATCCACACAAGGGGGCGCTCGCACGTGCGCACGACCTGCCTCCATCCATCATTTGGGTCTTCACATCCGCTACATAGGCCGGAGTCGGTCATCCATTCCGGGCTCAGTACCCTTTTGGCATGCGGGTGATGTCCACCTGATCGATCGCAAACCGAATCAGCGACGAGCGATTTGCCTTCGTGTGACCGGCGGCCTTCAACTGGTCAACCAGACGATCGATGCGCTCAATGTCTTCGTTGTACAGCGAGATGCTCACCACCTTGTAGTGGGTAGGCCGCACCGCATCTTTCCGTACGGGTTCGGCAGCCGGCGCAGGGACACGAGCCACCGGCCGCGCGTAGAACATGTTGGCCATCGTGACGTCGTCGTCCGCCAGCGGATTACGCCCGAAACTTCCGCCCTGCCCCTGCCCCTGCTCCGCAGAGTCGTCGACCACCGGGCTTGTGTCACGCCTGTTTCGCATCGCTCCTCCGGGAGGTGGAATCCGTGTGCTGTCGAATCCACTGAACCAGTCGCCGATAATCCTCTGCTCCGCGGCTATCGGGCGCGTATTGAAAGATACTCTTCTGGTGAGATGGCGCTTCCTTGAGTTGTGTATTCACCCGAATCGGCGGCAGCACAAGCTCGCGGAAATAGGCCTTGAGCGTCTTTACCGCTTCGTCGCTGATGCGATTCCGCTGGTCATAAAAGGTGGGCAGCACGCCCAGTATGCCGACCGGATGACCCAGAAGCTCGTTGATGTTGCCCACCGTCTTCACGATCTGCCGCACACCCACCAGAGAGAGATAGTCGCAGCTGACCGGCACCAGCAGCTCGCCGGCGTACGTCAACACGTTCATGTTCAGCAACGACAACGATGGGCCGCAGTCGAACAGCACATAGTCGTAACCACGAAGGGACGCCATGCGGCGCGCCAGCACCTGATCGCGACCTGCGTCCTGCCGCGCCAGCGTTATCTCGGCTGCGGCCAGGGTCTCGTTGGCCGTAATCAGGTGCAGGTTCGGCATCGCCTCGACTACACATTCCGCCGGTGCACGTTCGCCCGTCAGAATATGGTACAGCGTGAAGGGCCCACGCACACCCAGACTCACGCCCACATGGCCCTGTGCATCCACATCGATCAGCAGCACCCGCTTGCCCTCGGCCGCGAGTCCCGCGGCGAGGTTGACGGACGTCGTTGTTTTGCCGGTACCGCCCTTCTGGTTCAGCACCGCCAGCCGCACTGGCTGCACGCCTGCCGGCGCGGACTCAGCCATCGGTTGCTTCACGACCGGGCCCTGTGTCGCTGCTACCTCCTGCTGCGACATGCGCGACTGCAACGCCTGTCGACACACCTGCGTGCAGGCATGCCAGGTGCGTTCACCAACCGCAAACCGCTGAAACACGAAACGAAGCTCGAATTCGGTTCCACATTGATCGCACTGCAAACTTTGCTCGCCCTGATGAGGCTTAGGACGAGCACCAGAGGCCGACTGCATGAAACACCGGACACAGACGTGAATCAAACCCCGACAGACGAGGGCCCGTTGGTTCGTATCCCCGCACGTCCGGTCCCGTCAACGATCCCGCGTGACGACACCGTTCACTCGACGGCGCTGCCCAACAGGGAGACAGGATCCACGGCCTGCCCGTCACGCCCCAGCTGAAAATGCAAATGAGGTCCGGTCGAAAGCCCCGTGCTACCCACCTCACCGATCTCGACGCCCTGCGCCACCGATGTACCGGCGCTCACGTGCACTTCTTCGAGGTGAAAATACTGCGAACGCCAGCCGTTGGCATGCTCAATGACCACGCAGTTACCCGGACCGTTCCCACACCAGCCCGCCATCAGGACGCGCCCCGACGCGGTCGCGCGAACACTCGTACCCACGGGGGCTCCGTAGTCCACTCCCCGATGCATGCGGCGACGTCCCGTCACCGGATGCGTACGCATACCGAACGATGACGTGATCCGCGGCTGATGCACCGGCTCCAGCCAACGCTCCGTCGTCGAAGCAGCCGCGCCGACGCGCCCCCCGCCCTGCAAACCCCGGAACGGCTCCGCCAGAGCTGCGGCGGTGCCCGAGGTCATGGGGATCATCACACCACGGGCATCCTCCACGGTCCCGCTCGCACCCAGCACCATCGGCTGCGGCTGCAGCTCGATCCCGGACGAAGTTACCGCCACAGGGTCCGCCGGGCTCCGTGGAACCACCTGTCCGGGTACCACACGACGCTGCACGCCCGACGAGCCGTAACGCGGCGACGCATCGCTGCGCGAACCGTCCGACTCCGCGCGACGAATCATCGCCAGCAGCGCGTTGGCTTCAAACTCCAGCGACGAGGCAGCCTCGACAACCATCTGTAGCTCTGCGTCGGCCACGGCTGACGTGCCCGACTCCATGAACTCCCAGTCGCCTGCCTGCACCACCTCGATCCCCATCAGCGCAAGCTCCAGCTTCACCAGAAGTACGTCGCCCGAATCCAGATGAACACGCATGGCCGTGAGATCACGGTGCAGACTCTCCAGCGTCGCGTCAGACACCAGCGGTCCCGTCATGCTCAGGCAGGCATTCGCGCGAGCCATCTGAACCGCCGCCTGCGCGACGTCCATCGGACCCGCCCAGACAGACTGCACAGGCCCGGCGACAAACAACAACAACGAAAGAAGTGTGCGGTACATGACCGCGCATTACGGTGTTTTGCCGCACTGCGCAAAAATCGGCCGCCTAGCGAAACGAAAATCGCAAGCCGGCGCCCAGCGTGAACACGTGCAGCGGCTCAAACATCGAACCCAGCACCGAGACACCGGCGTCCTGCGCTCGGGCAGCTGCCGCCGGGCTGGGCAGCGAGCTGGTCAGCACGATCAGCCGGTATCGGGCGCTCACGGTGAAGGTCAGCGACCGACCCAGCGGTACGTCCACGCCTGCACCGGCGAGCACATGCACCCCGGGACGCCAGCTGCGCTGTTGCACGTCGTACGCGTAATTGCTGAGGCTGAACCCGCCGCCGAGCACCGCGTAGAGCTGCACAGCACGCGCGCTGCGTTCGCCGGGTACCACCGTTCGGCGGGTTCGGTAAAAGCGTAGCCCCCCTCCCAGATGGTGAACGTTCATCGTCGACACCGGGCGAGCCAGAGAGTCCAGCGGGAAGCGCTCGACGTCGCAGTCGTATCGGACCGCGCTGTCGTCGATGGTACCGTTGGCCAACACAAAAGCGGGGCCGTCGCCGCGACAGCGCCCAACGCCCTGCCCCGCGCGAAGCCTGTCCAGCGTGTAGCCCAGCTCCAGCGACGAGGCGATCACGCGCAGACTGAACGAGAGACTTCCCTGCGCCCGATCGTGAAACAGTACCGGCACCTCGCCCAGAAACGGGTCGTTCAGCAGCGTCACATTGCGACGTTGGATGGGCGCGGGCGACAGCGCCCCGCTCATCTCGCCCTCGATCGCCAGACTTCGCTGCCCCCAGGCAACGGATGGCAGGGCGGTGGCCAGAACCAGCCAGAGTGCAGCCATGTGCCACAGCCTCCGTCTCCACCTGACGATCTGGCGCATGCCGGTCATCGCGGCGCCTGTAGCACACCCACCAGGGGCTGGCCGGCAGGAGAACGCCACCAGGTAGGAGCGGTCAGGGTCGATAGACGCTGAAACTCCGGCCACATCGTATAGAACTCCGGCAACCCGTCCTCATAGACAAGGACCAGCCAGTCTGCGTCCTCGACGCCGGTCACCTGCAGATCACCACTCACCAGCCCTGCCTGGCTGTAGTATTCCAGCACAGGACGCCACTCCCACTCGTTCACCAGAATCGCGACCTGCGTCGCTTCTTCGGGCGACGACAACTGCCGCGCCAGCGAGAGTGGTACGGGCGCGTGCGGGTTGCGCCAGCCGCCGCGCAAAACCCATCCATTCGCGCCGCCTGTCAGCTCGTTGTGCCACGCCTCGGGATGCCAGGCATACTTCAGAATCGACGGCACGCAGCCGAGCAGCCAGAGCGACAGCACCACCATACGGATAACGGGCAGCAAGGGTTCCCTGTCCGCGCGACGACTCCGGTACAGCGTCTCGATTCCCTCAGCGACCGCCGTCGTACCGGCTCCAAAGCCGATCGCCAACCAGGGCAAAGTCAGCGTGACCAGATCGATTCCCGCGTGCCATGGCGTGCGCAGGCTCCACAACAGCAGGCAGGAGGAGGCCCACATCGCGAACGCCCCCGCGCGAAGCACCCGGGTGCCACCCATGGTTCCGGGCAACAGCATTCCCATCAGCGCCACAGGGAGCGCCCCGACAGGTACCGACAAGAGGCTCATCAACGGCGCCGTCCATGGCGTCATCCGGCGCGCACCAAATCGCTCACCGAACCACAGGAATGGCTCGGCGGGCTGCACCAGCCAGGCCCGCAGCTGCTCTCCCAGGTGCTCGCCGGGGTCGAGTCTCCACCAGGGATGGAGCGCCAGCGCGAGCGCGATTCCAGCCGGCAGAATCAACAACTCGACAAGCGTAACAGGTCGTATGCGAACACTTCCCCGCCCTACGCCAGCACTAAAATCCACGAAATGAAGCACAAAAACCGGGGCTAGCCAGAACCACCCCACATCCCCGCTCCACAGCATGGCCACCAGCGATGGCAACGCCACCACGGCCCACCACCCGCTTCGCCGAAGCGCCCAGATGGAGCCACTCGCCAGCACAATCGCCGCCAGCACGAACAGGGTCGGGCCAGGCACCGTCGCCGCCGACCAGAAACGCGGGGTCAGCAGCAACAACGCAGACGCCATGACCCCTGTCGCGGGTCCACGCCACGCCCGACCCAGCTCAGCCACGGTGAACAGCACCACTCCGGCACACACTACGGTCAACAGGCGAAGCCCATCCAGAAGGTCGCCGTCGCCGAACACCGCCGCCACCAGCATGCCCGGCCATGCTCCCACCTGGGGCGCTGCGGAAAATGCCGACTCCAGCGCCTCGCGCGTGCCGGTGTCCAGCCAGTGCTCCACGCGCTCGGTCGCGCGTACCTGCCAGAGCGCCCACAGGTTAAGCCCGCGAAACGGCTGCGCTGCGAGCAGCAGCATCCCCACACAAGCCATCCCCAGTGACCACCACCACCCGTCCAGACGATAGCGCGTCATGGCCTCTCCGGGTTGGCGCTGCCTTCGCCCGGCGGCGTCGGCATATCGCGTCGAGTCGGATCCGTCAGGGGCGCCTGCGGGCGCGCTCGCGGTGGACGATTCGCGCGCGAAAACTCACCAAACAGGAACGACCGCACGCGGTTGCCCCACGCGCGGCGCAGCGCTCGCTCGCTTCGAGCGGGCGCGGGACGAACGGAAGGAAGCGGCTCCGCTGCGCTCCCGGGTTCTCCCACCAACGACCCCACCACGCAGAAATGAGCCATACCGGTATCCGCGGCGCTCACCTGAAGTGCCAGCTGCATCGTCGGTTCGCCAGCCGGTATGTCCACTCGCCACGATTGCAGACCCTGAACGAAGCCAAACGACTCCTGCAGGGCGACGGTGCCATCCACGACCACGGACAAATCCACCGTGGACTCTCGCTCGGTCGCCGCCGCCTGGTCGGACACGCCCGCACGCCCTCGCAGCATGCCCCGGCGAGGTAGCTCATCCCACCGAAGCACCAGCGCACCTTCCGATGTCGGATGCATCCAGATGCAGGTCTCATCGCGCTCCTGAATCCATACCGTCGAGGCACCCACCCAGATCCAGTCCTCGGGTCCACAACGAAAACGCCCGAAAGCGCGCACGCACTCGCGCTCAGCGTCCGGTGAACGAACCGACACCCGCGCCGTGTCCAGCGTCTCCAGCAGTTCGAACAAGCTCGAGGTCGGGGCGACTTCCACGCCCGCCTCGGAACCAATCCATGTGGTGATGCGCATGCCGCCCTGCACCTCGTTGACGACCGAACTCTCGGCAGGACGCCAGGGCAGACGACAGCTGCGGCAGGTCACCAACGGGGTGCCCGTCCAGTCGGGCTCGGCATTGGCCCAAGGAGCGCTGAGTGTCCAGCCGTCCGGCAGGCCACTCGGAAAATGCAAGTCGGGACCGGCGACCAGCGCGCGAGCGGGGTTCTGCAACACCACGTCAGAGGCCCGCGGCACCGGCAGCCACGACAGCATCGAAGCCAGAACGGTCGCCAGCGGCAACAGGACGACCAGAGGATGTATCGACGAGCCTGCGCGCAAAATCACCGCCACAGCATCAGATCAGGAGCCACGAGCCCTTAGCGCAGGGCTGGCGCGAACTCAATCGCAGCCGGGGCCGGACTCGCCGATTGCGCCGGCGGCGTGCCATTGCGCCATGGTTGCGTCGGGGATGCCCGCCCACCGCAACACCAGCCGCGTATGCTCACCCAGCCGAGGAACGTGCTGGTTGCGGCTGGCATGACGCGACGTCGGCGGCACCACACAGCCGCGAACATCGTCGATCGCTCCACGACTGCGCAGGTGATCGTCGGCGAGCACTTCTTCCACTGTGCGGCAGATCTCCGTGCAGGCATCCACGCCGTGGAATCGGCTACGCACCTCGTCGCTGTGCGTGGCGGCGAAGGCGGCTTCCACCTCGCTGGCGCGCGACGGGTCGTAGGCGGCGTCCAGCCAGTCGGGCCGCTGCATGGCCACACAGAACGCGCTCCAGAATTTTGGCTCGAGCGCGGCGACGGCGACAATTCGTGCGTCATGCGTGAGGTAGCAGCGGTAACAGGGATTGGCACCTGACAGCAGGCCTTCACCAACCTCAGGTCCCGAAAATCGCCCTGCCCGCGCGGGTCCGAACAGACTCGCCGCACCTTCGGTCATGGACACATCGACGAAGCACCCGTGATGCGTCTTCACTCGGCGGTACAGACCCGCCATGATGCCAAAGGCTGCATACAGGGCGCCGCCTGCGAGGTCAGCCACCTGAAAAGGCAGCGGCAGCGGAGGCACGCCCGGTTTTCCGGCGGCCCCGAGTGCACCCGAACGCGCGATGTAGTTCAGGTCATGACCGGCGACCAACGCGTCCGGCCCGTCCTGTCCATAGCCGGTAATCCGGCACACAATGAGCTGCGCATTCAGATTGGCGAGCTCGTCGACACCCAGACCCCACTTCTCCATGACGCCGGGGCGAAACCCTTCCACCAGCACATCGGCGCGACGAAGCAGGGCGCGCAATACATCCAGACCTTCGCGCTTTCGCATGTCCACGGCGACCGACAGCTTGCCCCGATTCACCGAAGCGAAGAACTCCCCGTAGCCATCCTCGCCTTCGCATTGCGCCGGTGGATACCAGCGTGCGTAGTCTCCTCCGTCGAGCGGCTCGACCTTGATCACGCGAGCACCAAGGTCTGAAAACAGCTGCGTGCAGAACGGACCGGGGAAGAGACGGGTCAGGTCAATGACCGTCAGTCCGCGAAGGCTGTCCTGATCGAGAGCGGGATAGGTGAACGCCATACAGCAACCTCAAAACGTCGAAGGGCAGCCAACCGACGGTCCGCTGCCCTTTCGCACTCCGCGCAGTGCCCCACAGGGCGCCGCTGCTCAGTCTTTGGCCATCGCGACAATGCTCTGCAGCTTGGTCGCCAGACCCATATCACCCTTGACCTTGATCTTGCCCATCATAAACGCCTGCATGGGGTTCACCTTGCCTGACACGATGCCCGCGAAGTCATCGGAAGACATGGAGATCGCCACCGACGGGTCCGGGCCGCCTTCGCCGACGGTCACAAAGTTGTCCTTCGTTCCGTTGCGGAGGTCGATGGTCCACGTGCCGCCGCCATCGCCCGCGAGGTCGAACTTGAACACCGCGTTCAGGCTCGTCGCCTTCTCGGGGTTCAGGGCGATGTTCTTTGCGATATTGGCGAACATTTCCTTGGGGGTCGACATGGCGCTTATCCTTCGTGGAACGGTTGGTGATCAGGTGAGCGGTCGTTCACCGCCGAGGCGGGCTACCACCGCGCGCTTGTTTTTGTCAACGGACCGCCGCGCTTCGCTTCTCTCAAGGTGGCGTGTTGGTCCTTTTTGTCGCGTCCCACGAACGCCACTGCTGTTCAGCGCGCTGCCACTCACGCATGAACCAGACGGTCAGCGCGGGGTCGAGGTCGGGGTCAAAGCCGGTGTAAGCCCGGTCGAGCAGGCGGCGCATGCCGTCGGCGAGGCCGGCACATTCCGGCTTGTTCAACGCACGCAACCGCATCGCCTGGGACGGCTTGTACAGGGCGGCGGCCAGTTGGATGCAGGCGCGCAACGTGGGCGCTCGCGTCGCATCGGCGCGGCGCCATACGACCTCCCAGTTCTCGTGCGCGTGCCAGTATTGCCGGGCTGTCCAATGCTCCGCACCCTGCGTCCAATCGGCGATGCTCTCTGCACAGGTGACCAGGAACGCAGGACACGGAGGACTCAACGCGCTCGGGCCGTCCGGGCAGCATTCGGGCTGCGCGTGGACACTCATGGGCGTGGTTGCAGCGGAGCCCCTTCGCTGGGCCTCGGCGGCAGCGTGGAGTCGGAGCCGGCCCCAGGCCGCGCCGGAACGTCCGGCACAGGAAGCCTTTGCCCGGAGGGCCGAGCCGGGACCGACGGCGCTGTGCCCGGCCGCGGCGGAACATCCGGCACCGCCTCCACCTCGCCGTTGGGCGTGGCGGGGATGACGAGCCCGTCGGGGACAGGAACCCCGGGCCATGCTGAGCCTTCGGACCCCTCTGCGGGAGCCTCACCCGAACCGTCGTCGGGCCTCTCCGATGGCGGTATCGCCGTCAGATCGGCAAACAGGCGATAGGGCTGCTCACAGCTGCGGCCCGCGACCCGGCTGACGCGCACCACATAACGTCCGCTGGCCAGATCGATCGCGGCGATCTCCGGCATGCCAACGCTCCCCGAGTCGGCGCGTGCAATCAGCGCTCCGCGATCGTCCAGCAGCTCCATGACCAGGTCGGCTGTCGCACCCGGCTCAAGCCGCAGCGTCACGCTGGTGTACGTGACGTTCGCGGTGCGATCACCGGCGATGTACAGGAGGAAGTGGTCGCGATCGGTGTCGGGAAACACATGACCCGCCGCAGTGAACGTCATTTGCTCGGGCTGAAGCACAAACTGAACCGGGCGATCGCCCATGGAGTCCAGACCCGCCGCGCTGACGGCCATTGGGTCGGGGACGGGCAGTTGCTCCATGAGGTCGTTGGGCTCCACCTCAAAATCGACCCCGGAGTAACGGTCAAAGCGCAAAATATACGGCGCTGCACCGGTCGTTTCTGTACCGCTCGAACGAATCGCGAACTCGAACGGGACGTCGGGACCGACGCGAACCGAACACAGCGCCTCGGACTGCGCGGTCGTCTCATTGTCGATCACCATGTCGCCAAAAGCGCCCTGCTGTCCCAACAGAATCTGAAGGTCCACCCCGGCTGGCGCCTGTGCCAGCATGCGAACCACCTGCGTCTCAGGCAGAGTCAGCCGGTAGTGGTCCGTATCGCCCGGGCGATGCAGCCAGCCGTTGATGATGTCCATCGTCGTCACCAGCGTGGGCGCCGCGACCGTGTCGTTCGGCTCTACCTCGACGGCCCCCAGAACACCGGGAGGACGACGCACTTCGAGACGCCATGGGCGCTCAGGTGACGCTCCGCCCAGACTGGCCACCTGAATAGACACCGGCCCGGGCACCAGCGGCGCGCCCACATTCGGAATCGCCAGCGCCTCGCCCGGCCCGCCGATCAACTCGGCCATCAGCGTACCACCCGCGTCGCGAATTCCGACCTGCAGCGCCACACCCTCGACCGCCGATACCGCCACGCCGAACATGGGCATGCCGGCGAGCGCCTGCTCCGAAACCACCACATGATCGATGTCGCCAGCCATCTCAACGCAGCCCGTGACGACTGAAGGGACCGCGATCAGCTCGGCACCCGGCGCATCGACGGTGTCCTGCTCACGAAGAAAGCCGCAGCCGACTTCGGCACCTTCGGCCGCAGGCTGAATGTCGATGCTCCAGTCGCCCTGCCCCGACCACTCCAGCGCGAGCGACGTCTCGCGCGTCACCGCGTCCAGCGTCAGCGGCAAATTGGGCAACAGCAGGTAACGACGTCGCGCACCGTCGGTCGGCGACGTCACAAAGAACTCGGATTCACCCGTGGACGTCAGCGTCAGGGCGACAGGCGTTCCCATACCCAGACGAAGCATGTCCAGGTCGCCAGCCGCCAGTGTACCTGTATAGGTTCGGCCCACCTGCACATTGGGGGCCTGCGCCAGCGAGTCGTTCGGTTCGGTCTCGGGCAACGCCGAGGGACCGGCGTCCGGCGTGGCCGAGCCTTCGATGGCAACACCAGAGCCTTCCGAATCGAGTCCCAGCAACGACGTGACGGCCTCACAGCCCGACAGCGAAGCAACCATCAACACAAGAAAGCCACACCCCAGAACCCGCTGCGACAGTTGCGACATGCTCATAGCCCCCCGTTGCCGCTGCGCAGCGGCCCTGTGGTGGTCAATACCGCTCGTTGTACCGACGGATAAGCTCATCGGTGAACTCCAGGCCATCTGCGGCGAAGACGATCGTCGATTTCTCGACCACAACAGTATATCCGCGCTCCGCGGCGATTTCGCCAACAATGACCACCATGCGCTCAAAGATTTCTCCCGTCGCTTCGGCTTCGGCCTGAGAAAGCTCCATCTGCATCTGTTCCATGCCCTGCTGCAGAGCCATCGCGCGTTCCTGATACTCGACGTAGCGCTCGCGGGCGGCTTCCTCGGTCAGCATGCTCATGCTGGCCTCGAGCTCACGGCCGTAGGTCTCGAGCTCGGCCTGCTGCGTGGCCAGCGCTTCCTGACGCCGGGCGAACTCCGCTTCAAGACGCGTCCGAGCCGCCTGACCTTCTTCGACTTCATTCAGCGCACGCTGCAGGTCCACCATGCCAATGGATACGGGCGCGGTTGAACTCTGGGCAAAAGCAACAGCCGTCGGCGCGGCAAGCAGCGCAGCGGCGACAACAAGGCGGGCAAGAAAACGATACATGATGCTCTCCCTGAAGATACGTGGATCAGAACGAGTTCTGAATACTGAATTCAAACACCGAGCCGCGCTCTCCGGCTCTCTGGGACAGGGGATAACCCCACTCAAAGCGCAGCGGACCGATCGGACTGCGCCAGCGGAAACCGTAACCGAGCGACGTGCGAAGCGTATTCGCGGCGGAAGGGTCCATAAAGTCAAAACGAAGCGTATAGGGTGAATCCTGTGCGAGCGCGTTGCCCGCATCCGCAAACAGGACGCCGCGAATGCCGATCGCATTCACCAGCGGGAACTCGAGCTCGACGTTGATGATGATCTCCTTGTGACCGCCCACATTGAGAAAGCGCAGGGCCGAATCCGGCGACTGCCGCTGGCCCACCGGCTCGAGCGGAGACAGGGTCAGGCGCTCGAAACCGCGCACACTGTTGGGGCCACCCGAGAAGAAACGCTCGTAGATGGGGACATCGCGCTCGGTGGTCGTGGAGCCCACATAGCCGACCTCAAGGTTCAGGCGCGCGACCGTCTGTGCGGCAAATCGACACAGCGCGCCACGCCCCGCCCCGGTCACGGCGTCCCGTGTGGGACAGTTTCGAGCGTTGGCGAATGGCTGATACCAGCGAGAGATGCCCCGAAATCGAAAAAACTCGTTCTCAGAACCGATGACGCTCTCGGCGAGCTCAACGTTCAGCGCCTGAAAGAAGCCCTGGGTCGTCAGAATACGGTCGTTGCGCCGGTCCAGCGCAAGCCCGGCCGTCACGCTCGACGTCAGACCGCCCGTGTAACGCGTCAACAGGGGAGAGTCCACCCGGCCAAAACGACCGCCCTCCACCAGCCGGACCTCTTCGACCTGATACCCGAGTGAAACCGTAAAGTTACGCCAGAACGAGTGGTCGAAGAACGGCCGATATCCAAGGTTCAGCGCAGCGCCCATCGACTGCCGCTCAAAGTTCGACAGCACCAGCTGCCGATTGAACAGGTCCACGCCCAGCTGCAGCCGCGTGTCGAACAGAAACGGCTCTACAAACGACAGCACAAACGTGGTCCGCACCGCGCTCAGCATCGCGTTCAGCGTCAGGCTCTGGCCGCGACCCAACAGGTTGTTTTCGCTGATCTGCGCCGTCGCGATAAAGCTGTCCACGGACGAGAAACCCGCACCCACCTGAAAGGAGCGCGTGGGTCGCTCGGTGACCTCCACCTGCAGGTCGATCATCTGTGCGTTGCCCGCCTGTGGCACCTCGCGAATCGTCACGTTCTCAAAGAAACCCAGCTGACGCAGGTACGCCTCGGAGTTCCGAATCCCGCGACCCGAGTACAGCTCGCCCTCCTGAATCGCCATCTGACGGCGCAGCACCCGGTCCCGCGTCAGGGTGTTGCCAATGAACTCAATGCGGCCCACGTAGCACAGCTCGCCCTTGTCCACGTCGTACTGCACACCGATGGTGAGGTCGCCTTCGTCCTGACGCGTCAACATGTTGACGTTCGCGTTCGCATACCCGGCATCGCGGAACACCCCCGTTATCGCTTCAATATCCTCGCGCACCTGCGACGAACGGAACATCTCACCGGGCGCCAGCCGCACCCGCTCCATCAGATCTTCCTGCGAAGTCAGCATATCGCCCGAAACACTGACATCACTCACGCGATACTGGTCCCCCTCGGTGACCGTGATCGTAATGTAGAGACTCGAACGATCCCGCGCCAACTCAATGACCGGTTCCGCGACCGTCACATCCAGAAAGCCGCGGTCATAGTACAGGAACCGAATACGCTGCAGGTCTGTCTGAAACGATGCCTCCTTGAAGCTGCCAAACTGCGTCAGAAATGACAGCAGCGAGCCCGGTCGGGTCTCCATGAACCCAAGGATTTCACTGTCCGGAATGGCCGAGTTCCCGATGAACGTCACCCGGGCCACGCGCACCTTGTCCGACTCCTCCACGTGGTACACCACGTCGATCTCGGAGGCGCTCACCGGCACCACCTCGCTGCGCACGTTCACCAGATAAAAGCCCTTCTCGCGGTACGCGTCGGCGATGCGCGTCTCGGCAGCCCTGACCCGTGAACGGTCCAGAATCTGCCCGCCCCGGACCCCCAGGTCCTCGAGCAGCTCATCGTCGTCGAGCGCGTCATTTCCCGCGAACGAGATCTGCCGAATCGACGGTTTTTCCACGACGACAAACGTCAGAATCGCGCCGTCCGACGTCATCTCTGCGTCGATCTCAATGTCGTCAAAGAAACCCAGCGCGTACACGCGGCGCAGCGCATCGCCCAGCTCCACATTGCCCACCAGCGCTCCGGCCGGCATCTGCACCCGCCGGACAATCGCCTCGGTTTCGACCCTTACATTGCCGACAATACGAACCTCGGCCACCCGAAACTGAGCAGCCTGCGCCTGAACACTCGCCGGTGTAAACCACACGGCGACCGGACCAAACACCAGCGGCAAGGCCCAGAGCATCAACAGAATCAGACGCCTCATGCGGGTTTCAACTCCGCACTCAGACCCTCGTCGGGGCGCGTCTCGCCGCGGGCATCCGAGATCAGGCGACCCGCATCCATCACCAGCCGACGGCGCATGCGAGCTGCCAGCGATGGGTTATGCGTGACCACGACCAGCGCGGCACCCAGCTGCTCGTTCACTTCCGTAAGCAATTCCATAATCGAGCGTCCCGTCTCGTCGTCCAGGTTGCCCGTAGGCTCATCGGCCAGAATCAGGCGGGGACGCATGACCAGCGCCCTGGCCAGCGCAACACGCTGCTGCTCGCCGCCCGAAAGCTCACCCGGACGGTGCCCCAGACGGTGAGAGAGCCCCACACGCTCCAGCATATCCCGCGCCCTGCCTTGCGCTTCTGACTTGGGAATCCGCGCGATGAGCGCCGGCATGGCGGCGTTTTCGAGCGTGGTGAACTCTGGCAGCAGGTGATGAAACTGAAACACGAACCCGACGCTCTGCCCTCGGAAAGACGACAGCGCCTTCTCTTTCATCGCGAACACGTCGTTGCCGTCCACCCACACCTTGCCGCCCGTCGGACGGTCCAGCGTGCCCAGAATCTGCAGGAACGTCGATTTGCCGGCGCCGCTGCGACCCATGATGCTCACCGACTCGCCGGCGCCGATCGACAGGTCAATGCCACGGAGCACATCGATCGTCTGGCCGTCCTTCTGAAAGGAGCGCGTCAGACCCTCGATGCGAACCAGGCTGCCGGGCTGTTGGGGAGATGCTGTGGAAGGCGTGGACACGTTCACTCGTAACGGAGGCCCGCTGCTGGCGTGAGCCGAGCAGCTTGCACAGACGGATACAGGGTTGCAAGCATGCTCGACGCAACCGCCCCTGCCAGAATCGCCACGACGTCGCCCGTGTGAATCTCCAGTGGCACCTGATCGATGTAGTACACTTCCGGGTCGAGGGGAATTCCGTTTGTTTGCGCAAACCACACCAGACCCAGGCCGATCGTCGCGCCCACCGCTGTGCCCAGCACACCAATCGCCGTTCCCTGCACCACGAAGATACTGACGATGCCCCACTGGCTGGTGCCGATCGTGCGCAGAATCGCGATCTCGGCCCCCTTCTGAATCACCACCATGATTAACACGCACACGATCGCAAAACTCGCGACCAGTACGATGATCATCACCAGCAGACCAATCACCAGCTTCTCGAGCATCAGGGCCGAGAAGAGGCTGGCATTCAGCTGCTTCCAGTCCCGAAGCGCCAGACCGGCGAGCTGTGCGCCCGACAGGGCCGCCTCGAGCGCTGGACGAATCGTGTCCACGTGATCGGGGTTATCGACCCGAACCTCAATGCCGGTGACCTCGGACTCTCCCATCATCAGGAACCGGCGGGCCTCTTCCAGCGTAATGTAGGCCATGTGGCTGTCGAACTCGTACAGCCCCGTGTAAAACGCCGCGACCACGCGAAAACGCCGCACCGTAGGCGTCGGCCCCGTAGGACCGATCGGTCCATCGGGCGACACCAGCTCGACCACGTCGCCCACGCTTACGTGCAGCACCTCCATCATCTCGGTACCCAGTATCATGCCGGGTAGCTCGCACGATGGTACAGGGCGGGGGTTCATCGCGGGGTTCTCGTCCGGCTCAGACAAGGGCGGTAATCCCTGACGCTCACGTGCCTGCCGTTGCTGCAGCTCCTGCGCGGACGTACCCGGCAACGCCAGCCCGGGCATGGCCGACCGCTGCATCGCCTGCACATCCTCGGCCGTCGCACCCGGAGCGGCCAGAGCAGGCATGGCGCCGCTGCGCAACGGGGCCGAACCTTCGACCGCGGCGGTGACGTCGTCCGCTGACCGACCAGCGCCGTCGGCAGCTTCGCGGGCAAATGGGCGCTCCACCAGAGCGCCGCGCGCCGAGCCATCAGCCAGAGCGCTGCCACTGCCGTTCAGGTCTTCGAGCGCCTCTTCCAGCGCGTCCAGCCGGCGCAGCATCTCGTCGATCCCGGGGTCGCCCAGCCGGCGCGGCGCCGCGCGCTGCGCGGCTGCCGGGTCCATCAACCAGTCAAACTGCCCGTCGCGAATGCTCGACGGCAAATCCGAGGTCCGGCCTACCCGCTCGGGGTCAATGCCGCGCAACACCACGCCCGTGTAGTTGGTGCGCGACGTGATCAGCAGCTCACTCTCAATGAACGGAGCCGCACCCAGTACATGACGCTGCTCATCGAGCAGATTCAGGGCCGCGGTCGGGTCGTCAATCGGTGCATAAGACTCACCCGTCACCAGCACGTGCGCTTTGGTCGCCAGGATCTTGTTGCGCAGGTCGCCTTCAAAACCACCGTGGACGGCCAGCACCACAATCAGGCTCGCCACGCCCACCGCCACCGCGACCATACTGATGATCGTGATGATTGAGGGGCGCCGCGCGTCCCGCGTCGACACCAGATACCGTAACCCGATCCACGTCTCGTAGCCCATGCGCTCCGTCGCCGCCCTATTCGGGCCGCATGTGCGGGAAGAGAAGCACGTCACGAATCGACGCAGCGCCCGTCAGCATCATCACCAGACGGTCGATACCAACGCCCTCGCCCGCTGCTGGCGGCATGCCGTACTCCAGTGCGCGAATATAGTCCTCGTCCATCTGCATCGTCTCTTCGGCCCCCGCCTCCTTGGCCGCCAGCTGATCGGCAAAACGACCGTACTGGTCCTCGGGGTCATTCAGCTCCGAAAAACCATTGGCGATCTCGCGCGCAGCCATGAACAGCTCAAACCGATCCACCAGGCGCGGGTCGCTGTCCTGACGACGGGCCAGCGGCGATACGGACGCCGGATAATCGATCACAAACGTCGGCTGAATCAGCGTCTTCTCGGCAAAGTGCTCAAAAATCGCATAGATAAGCCCGCCCTCGTCGAGGCCGCGCGTGTCGATTCCTGCCTCGCGGCACTTCGGCAACAGCAGCTCCATGTTCCATACGTCCGACACCGGCACACCCAGCACGTCGGCTGCCGCCTGCGGAATCGAGAACCGCCTCCACGGACCCTCCAGGCACACATCATGGCCGTCGTGGCGAATCATCAGCCGGCCATCCCGCAGGTGCACGCCCATGAACGCCTGCTCCACACCGTCTTCATCCACCGCAGGCTTCGCCTCCACCGGCTTCAGCGAGTGCGCGATGTCGATGAACAGCTGCTCGGTCATGGGCAGCAGATCATCGCACGTCGCGTACGCCTGGTAGAACTCCAGCATCGTGAACTCGGGGTTGTGCTGACGGCTCAACCCTTCGTTGCGAAAATTGCGATTGACCTCAAAAACCCGCTCAAATCCGCCTACGAGAAGGCGCTTCAGATGTAATTCCGGAGCAATTCGCAGGTAAAGCTCCATATCCAGCGCATTGTGATGCGTCGTAAAAGGCCGGGCATTCGCGCCGCCGAGTGTCGCGTGAAGCATCGGCGTCTCGACCTCCAGATACCCCCGGTCCTCGAACCAGCGACGCAGTGTACGCACAATCGCCACCCGGGTCAGAAACACCTCGCGTGACTCCTCGTTCAATACCAGGTCGACGTAACGCTGACGATACCGCGTCTCGACGTCCTGCAGCCCACCAAACTTCGCCGGCAGCGGTCGAATCGCCTTCGTCAGCAGTTGTACCTGCGTCGCCGCGACCGACAGCTCGCCGGTTTTCGTCCGCATCAGGCCGCCATGCACGCCAATGATGTCGCCCAGATCCAGGCCTCCCAGAAACTCAAACGCTTCTTCGCCAACCGCAGCCTGCGACACAAAGACCTGCAGAAAATCGTCGGTCGGTACCGTGTCCAGCCAGCCGGGCTTCACGCCCGGCCTGCACGGACGGTCCGCAATCTTGATAAAGAGCGCCTTGCCCATGCGCCGCACAAACCGCACGCGCCCCGCCACCGCCACCTGTTTCCCGGACGCCACCAGCTCATCGTGGGTCAGCGCGCCATAGGCGGCAAACAGGTCAGCCGCGCTGTTCGAAACCAGAAACCCATTGGCAAACGGATGCTTACCCTGCGCCCGCATGGCGTCAGCCTTGTCGAGACGCTCCTGAAGCAGGGGCGAGTCCATGCGCGAACGGTAGGGAAGAACAACGGTCGAAGCGGAATCGGACATCGGAACGTACTCCACGCGGTACAGGGCGGTCGTCGGTTCAACGCACCGCCCTGCCCCATCGGTTTGCTAGAACGCAGGATCTTCGTCTTGCGGTTCACCCCCTGCGAACTTTAGCAGGTAGGCCTGAATGAAAGGCTGCAGCGCACCATCGAGCACCGCCTGCGGGTCGCTCGTCTCGTGGTCGGTGCGCAGGTCTTTGACCATCTGATACGGCGCCAGCACGTAGCTTCGAATCTGGCTGCCCCACGCGATGTCGCTCTTGTTTGCCTGCAGCTCCTTGGCCGCTTCTTCGCGCTTGCGGAGCTCCTCCTCGTACATGCGCGAACGCAGCATCTTCATCGCTGTCGCGCGGTTCTTGATCTGCGAACGCTCGCTCTGACACTGCACCACGATATTCGTGGGGATGTGCGTGATTCGCACAGCTGAGTCGGTTCGGTTGACGTGCTGACCACCCGAGCCGGAGGCACGGTACGTGTCCACGCGCAAATCGCTTTCGCTGATCTCGATGACGATGCTGTCGTCGATTTCAGGCGTCACATACACCGAGGCAAACGAGGTGTGCCGCCGCGCCTGGCTGTCGAACGGGCTGATGCGCACGAGTCGATGCACGCCCGATTCGGCCTTCAGGTACCCGAACGCGTAGGTGCCCGTCACGTGAATCGTCGCGCCCTTCAGGCCCGCTTCTTCGCCGTCCTGATAGTCCAGAATCTCGGTCTTCCAGCCCTGTCGCTCGCAGTAACGCAGGTACATGCGGTACAGCATGGACGCCCAGTCCTGACTCTCGGTACCACCGGCGCCGGCGTTGATCGCCACGATCGCGTTCAGCGCGTCGGCCTCGCCCGACAGCATGCGCTTGAACTCCAGCTCGTTCAGTTCGCGCGTCAACCCCGAAAGGATCGTGCGCAGCTCGTCGATCACTTCCGCTTCGCCCATCTCCTCGGCGAGCTCGATGAGCGCACCGGCATCGGCGGCGCGACCTTCCAGCTCGCGCATCTGTTCAATGGTCCGCTCGCAGCCGCCACGCTCTTCCATGGCCTTCTGCGCGCGCTCGGCGTCGTCCCAGAATCCGGGCGTGCCAGCGAGATCATCCAGTTCGGCAAGACGTTCGATCAGACGAGCGACGTCAAAGATGCCTCCTGAGCTCAGCGAGCCGCTTCAACGCAGCCCGGAGCTCGGCCTTCAAAGGTTCCATACGGTCCTCAGCAAGGGCAAAGCCGCCGGTCTATCCGGCGGACGCACGGTCCTAGCCGTGGCCCCGCCCCGACGTCAAGCGCCGATGCCCGTGTCGCAGGGGGTGAACGGTCGACGGGGGGCGCCGGTAGCTCGACTACGCTACCTGCCTCACCCAGCAGCGTTTGCCATCGAACACCACCGCATACTGGTGCACCGACGTCGCACCGCCGGCGCGGACCTCGGCGGCGTAGTCGCGGTCGGTGAGCTGGGCCACGGCTGATTCGAGCGCCTGCTCGCGGGTTTCTTCGTAGTCTGTGTCGATGACCTTCAGCTCGAGCACCGCGCCGGGACCGGGCGTGCGGGGCAAAATGAGTACGTCGGCTCGTCCGAAGCCCGACTCGCGGTTGGAGCGCACCCGGTGGGTAGGCTCCATGTGCAGAAGCAGGCCGATCACAAATGCGTGGTAGATGGCTTCGATCGGCCGATGGCCGAAGTCAAAGCTCGACATCCCGTTCTTGAGCAGGGCCCCGAGCTCACGCTCGAAGGTGGATGTGGCTCCCGAGAGCATGGCCTGCGACAACACATGCAGCGGGCTGCTCACGTCATCGGCAGTCGGGCCTGCGGCTGCGATCCACTGTAGGAAGGTATCTTCGAATACGGCCCGCACTTCCTCATTGGGAATGCGAAGCGTACATTCCATGCCGCGTCCGGTGGCGTGGGTGGCGCTCATGGTCAGGTACCCGCTGAAGAAGAGCAGGCCGAAGACCGTCGACGGTTGACGATCGAGCAAGGGCATGGCCACGTTTTCGTCGATGATCCGGGTGACCGGATCCTTCGCGAGAAGCAGCTGTATCGCCGGCCCCAGAGAAGCCGCGTGACGCATCAGCAGCGTCCGAATCAATCCATTGTCGCTGGAGTTCTTCCAGAACGCCTGAGGCGCATCGGGGTGCCTGCTCAAAAAGTTCAGGATCGACCAAGGGTTGTACAGGGTGTGCGGCGGCACCTGGCCAAACTGGTACCCGTTGTACCATCGCTGCATGACAGGCATCTGGTCGGCGCAACCGGTCACCGAAGCCAGCTCGGCCACCTCGTATTCGGTAAACCCGAAGCGGTCTGCCATGCGCGACGTCAGAATCGAGGCTGTGTCGGTGTGGTTCAATCCGCTGAAGATGCCTTCCTTGGCGACCTTCAGGATGCCGGTGAGGACGCTCTTGAACAGGTGGTTGTTGTCTTTCAGACCGGCCGACAGGAAGTTGCGGAAGAACCCCACGGCCTCGTCCCAGTAACCGTGTTGCCATGCGGCGTGCAGGGGGGCGTCGTATTCGTCGATGAGAACAATCACCTGTTGGCCGGTCACCTTGTGTAGCCAGGCGCTCGCGTCCAGCAGCATATCCGAAAAGACGCAGATCGATGTGGTCTCCACGGCGAGCCGGTCCATCGTAAGCTCGCCGCTGCTCGGGGCGCCGGTTTCACCTGTTCGCAGCGGAGAGAAACGCAGCAGCTCGCGGGCCGTGCGCGCCAGCAGTCGAATCAATTGCGCCTGACAACTGGACCAGTCTGCTGTCTTGACGTCCTTGAAGCTCAGATAGATCGTCGGATACCGCTGAAAGTGCTCGCGGTACCGCCCGTTCTCTGCGTTCCAGATCGCCGTGTCGGCAAAGAGGTCGGTGCGGTCTTCGTCCGTGCGTTCCACGAAGTAGCGCAACGTGCTGATGTTGAGCGTCTTGCCGAAACGCCGAGGTCGCGGCACGACATGAATCAACGCAGAGTGGCCCAGCACATCCGCCACCCACATCGTCTTGTCGACATAGGTCATGTCGCCGCGACGCAGCAGCGCATAGTCGGACTGCCCGATAGGGAACTGCGGAGGAGATGTAGCGCCGAGGATACTCATGCGGCTGTCTATCGCTCGGCGGCGAGACGAGCGCAAGGGGCGAACCTGAGTCGGGCCGACGGCTGAACGGCCACCATTTCCCTTTGACCCTGCCCTCCAGGCCGAGCGAGATGAACGGATGAACAATGACCATACCCCCGCACAAAGGTCATCCGCTATGCCGCAAACGCCCCATGAAGACCGGTTTCTCAACATCGTGCAGAGCACAATCAGGCATGCGTTTGCTCCGGGAGTCCAACACGCCGCGCAAGGCCCGGCGACTGGTTACCGCTGGCCAGTTTGGCGCGGACGCGCCTGAGCTCACGACTTTGCGATCGCCCTGCCCCTTACCGACGCTTCATACCAACACGCTGCCTCACCTACACCCCATCCCCGATTGCACCCGCCGCGCCCGTTTGCTAGCACCCCCGGGCTGCGTTCTTCGCGTGCGGCCTCGCCTTCGGTTACCTGCAAGGCCGGGGCGTACTGCCGCCCTGCCCACTGACTATCTGGCCTGCGCTCGCGTCGGCCTGTGGATTGACCCATGACGACTCGCCTTCGTTTTGCCCCCAGCCCCACCGGTTATCTTCACCTCGGCGGCGCGCGCACCGCGCTCTTCAACTGGCTGTATGCCCGGCACACCGGCGGAAAGTTCCTGCTCCGCATTGAAGATACCGACCAGGACCGCAACACCGACGCCAGCCGACAGGCCATTCTCGACGGCATGGCGTGGCTGGGCATGCACGCCGACGAACCCATCGTGATCCAGTCGGAGCGCGTCGAGATGCACCGCGCTGCCGCTCACCGACTCGTCGCCGAGGGCAAGGCCTACAAGTGCTTCTCTACTGTCGAAGACATTGAAATCATGAGAGAAAATGCGTCCGCCGACGGTCGCAAGCCCAAGTACGACAACACGTGGCGCGACCGCACCGACCACCCCACCGACGGCCGCCCCTACGTCATTCGCTTCAAGACCCCGCTCGAAGGCACCACCACGTTCCACGACCTCGTGCTCGGTGACATCTCCGTCAACAACGAGGAGCTCGATGACCTGATCATCCTGCGCTCGGACAACTGGCCTACGTACAACTTCGTGGTGGTCTGTGACGACGGCGACATGGGGATTACGCACGTGTGCCGCGGTCAGGACCACGTCAGCAACACCTTCAAACAGGTTCACCTGTACCAGGCGCTCGGTTACCCGCTGCCAAAGTTTGCCCACCTGCCCATGATCGAGGGGCTCTCCAAGCGCAAGGGCTCCGCATCGGTCATGTTGTACCGTGACAATGGCTACCACCCCGAGGCGATCATCAGCTATCTGGCGCGGCTGGGCTGGTCGCACGGCGATCAGGAGCTGTTTGAGGTCAGCGAGCTGCAGCAGCTCTTCGAGCTGGTGGACTGCAACCGGGCGAGCGGCAAGTTCGACGATGAAAAGCTGCTCTGGGTCAACGCGCAGTGGATGAAGCGCCTGCCGCACACGACCATCGCCGCGCGCCTGCTCTGGCATCTGAAAGAGGCCGGCATTGACGCGCAGATCGATGACCGACTGCTGGTGATCGTGAACGCCCTGGTCGAACGCAGCCCGACGCTGGTGGACATGTGCCGCGCGGCCATGTTTGCGTGGAACAAGCCCACCACCATGGACGAGAAGGCGGTCGCCAAGTTCCTGAAAAACGAACACAAAGCGGCGTTCGCTGACCTGATACCCGAGCTGGCTGCGCTGACCGTCTGGAGCCCCGCGTCCATCGACGCAGCGGTGCATGCCTATGTGGAACGTACCGGCGTTGGCATGGGCAGGATTGCCCAGCCCATCCGCATCGCCCTCACCGGAACGGCAGTGAGCCCGCCGGTGCACGATACGCTCGCCGCGGTCTTGCAGAACGATGCCATCGAACGCATGACCACCCTGTTGGATTTGTTCCACGACTGAACGGCCACCGACCTCTGACACTCCGGCAGGGCGGCGGTCAGCATCGTCACTCGCCTGAACCCGGCCGCTGTCATGAGTCTCTCCGCTGCCCTGCTGTCCCTTCTGCAAGAGGAATCGTTTGGTGCGCGCCCCGCGGGCGATGTCACCCTGACCGTCACCGCGGGCGAAGGATTGCGAAGGCGGGAAGCGACGGTGGACTGGGGTCCGCTGCAGGCCGCGCTCACCGAGGTCTGCGATGAACGAGAGCGCGAGGCCGATATCCAGTCGTGGGTCCGCGGTGTGGCGGCCGTACTCTCGGAACCGCGTCACAGCAAGGCGCCTCGGCTGATGGAGTTCGCCGAAGCAGCCAAATCGATCATGCCGCAGTTGGAGCGGTCAACTTTCTCGCTGGGCGCACGCGCCGCTGGCGGCGACGCACACACCATGCCGTTTGGTGCCGACCTGCACCTGGTGTTCTACATTGAGTTGGACGATGGTTTCAGGCTGCTTTCGCGCGACCAGGTAATGCACTGGGGAGCCACAGACGACCGCATAGAGCGCGCGGCGTTCTCGATTCTGTATCACCGTTCACGTCACACCGAGCTGTCACCGGCGGCGTGCGCGGGCGTCGATGAGTGGACGAGTGGCGATGGGTTTGATGGTGCCCGTGCGCTGATTCTGGACGCGGTGGACTGGTTCCGGTGCGGCGCGGGTGCCCGTTTTGCCTCACCATCACAGCACAGACTGCTGGTGACAACCGACGCGACATCACCCGACGACCACGTGTTCACCGCGATGGTCGAGGAGCACTTCAGGGCGGCAGACCGTCCCTTGTCGCGGCGCGTGTTCCGGTTTGTCGGCGGGCGTCGAACGGTGTAGAAAACCCCACCGCGCACCCTTGGCATCGCGCGGCCCCTCATGCCAACGACCCGACCGTGAATCATCGCCGCCCTGCCCTGCCCGTTCAAGTTGCTGTTTCATCGTCATTTCGGCTCGCAGCCATCAGCCTGCTGACCGGCTGTGCCATGGCGGCTTGCGGCCGCGATGGGCTTTTCGAAGAGGACCCCGACGCCGGCGACGTCGCGTCGGCAGACGCCGCCGCGGACACCGCAGCTGACGCGACGGATTCCGCGACCACCGATGTGAGCGCGAGCGACATCGTGGATCAGGAAGTCGTGGAACCAGACGATGCAGGCCAGCCCGATGGAACCACGGGCGACACGTCGGATGACACGGGCCCTGCCGAGCCCGACACCGCCACTGGTCAGGACATCGCGCAACCCGTGGAGACGTTTACGGTTTCTGGCGCGTTCTACGCCGAAGATCGGCCCTTTGATCGCAATGGGTTCACCGGCTCGCGCATCGTCACATCGACACCGGGCGTGCTGGTGCGATTGCTTCAGGGCAGTGATGTCGTCTGCGAGACCTTCGCGGACGCCACCGGTGTGTGGACCTGCGAGCTCGACAGCCTGCTGCTCGGGGCCACCGTAGAAGCGCAGGTTCGGTCACAGTATCAGCTCGAGCACGCTGGTGAACTCAAGACGACGACGGTGCTTCCTCAACGCGGCGACCGGCAGTACGAGTGGGGCAGCCCCATCGAGCTTGGCCCCGATGCGGAGTACGAGCTGCAGATTCCGGGAGACTCACCTGCCAACGCAGCCGTCCATATTCTGACGGTGTTGCACACAGGTTTTGTGTGGATGGACGACCGCGCCGTATCGTACGGCAACCGGCTGACGGTGCGCTGGACGGAGGGGCGCCCCTTTGACTGCGGTTCATGTTACTCGAACGGCACGATCTCACTGGGCGGTGGACTGGCCGACACCGATGAGTACGACGATCACATTATTCTTCATGAGCTGGCCCACCACCTGGTGGCGACAGGTTCACAGGATTCATCGCCGGGCGGTCCGCACCGCGACCGGCAGGTCGAGCCCGATCTGGCGTGGTCCGAAGGGCACGCCTATGCATGGGCAGCGCTGGTGGCCAACACGCGGTTCCTGGTGGACACCTTCGCCGACAGCACGCGCGTGACCGATCTGGAGCTGGTGACCGTGAACGGCGTCGGCGTGCCTTTCCCCGCCAACGGTGTGCACGCCATGACCGACGACGTGCGTGAAGAGTGGATCGCAGCGCTCATTTACGACGTTTTCGATGCAGCAGACAGCGCCGAGCCAAACGACCTGCTCGCGCTGGATGAGGCGCTCGCGGGCGTCGCGCTGTATGAGCTGGCGCTGGGCTGGAACGACGCCAACGACCTGGTGCCGCGCGGCCTTGATCTGGCCGACTGGCTTCAGCTGATGTCATGCAACCTGCGCGACGAGACCCGCGGGTTGTCGGAGCTTGCGCGCGCCAACCGGTTTGACTGGCCCGGCCCGCAGGACTGTGGCCGCTAATGGCGCCTTGCTGAATCAATCCGCGCCTTTTGCAGGGCGGCGGTAACCGAGCGCGTTCGGCCACCTGCGATGTTGGCGTACGGTCGGGGCGTGGCCACGCCCTGCCCGGCACTTCGAGCCGAGGTTAGCGAATCAGCGGAGAGAGGCGCTTGAAGGCATCGGTGCCCGCTTTTTGCAGCGCGGCAAACAGCAGCGTCTCGCTGTTGGTGACGATGGCGCCGGTGCGCTCCATGAGCCGCAGACCGTTGTCGCGATTCTCGAGGGTGCGGCTGGCGACGCCGTCGAGCGGTACGAACGCCTGGTGCCCGCGCGCCTGAAGGTCGGCGACGGTCTGCAACACACAAATGTGTGATTCCATACCGCACACCACCACATGGTTCGGCAGCGTGGGCTGAACCTGCTCGGCAAACTCAGCGTTCCGAAGGCATGAGAACTCCACCTTTTCAATGCGCCGGGCGCCCAGCTCCTGCAGCCGCGGCAGCAGAGCGCTGACGGTCGCACCAAGCCCGCGCGGATATTGTTCGGTGTAGAGAATAGGCCACTGAAACTCGGCGGCACACTCGATGAGCACGCGCGTGGCCTTCAGCAGCTGCGACGAGCCGTCGACCATGGCAGGCGCCAGGCGCTCCTGCACGTCTACAATCAGAAGGGCCGAAGATGCGGGTTTTGGAAAGATGATGTCGTTCATGTCGGTTGGCCGATGGAACAGGCAAAGGGCAGGTTGCAGGCGCCGCCGTGCTGTCATGAATGCGCGAGAGAGGCAAGGGATGGTGGGCTTGCGAATCGTACAAAGGCACGCACGTGTCTGGAATTGCGGTCGTTTTTGCGGCGCAATTGCCGATTCCCCTGTTGACGCACTCCGTCATGCCGGTTAGCCAATGCGGGTTTGCTAAACGTTGCGTGCCTGTCACGCTTGCACTGCCGGTGTCGGGCCTCATGCCCACACCATGACCTTTTGGAAGGAGAACAGATGATGCAGGTGAACTGGAAGGTTCTTGCCGCGCTAATGCTCGGCGGAACAGTGGTGTTAACGGGCTGCGCCGACGATGCGGCCGGACCCGAGCTTGACCTCGACACAAACATACCCGATGTGGATGCCGGCACTGACGGCGGCACGGACCCTGACGGCGGCACAGACCCTGACGGCGGCACGGACCCCGACGGAGGCACGGACCCTGACGGCGGCACGGACCCCGACGGCGGCACGGACCCCGACGGAGGCACGGACCCTGACGGCGGCACGGACCCTGACGGCGGCACGGACCCCGACGGCGGCACGGACCCCGACACGGAAGATGTGACTGACGCGGGCGACACCGACCCCGGTGATGTGACCGACGCGGGCGACACCGACCCCGGTGATGTGACCGACGCGGGCGACACCGACCCCGGTGATGTGACCGACGCGGGCGACACTTCGGGCCCGGTCTGCGGAAACGGTACCATCGAAGGCGACGAGCAGTGCGATGACGGCCTCGACAACGACGATCGTCTGCCCGACGCGTGCCGCACGAGCTGTGAGCTGCCGGCTTGCGGCGACAACGTCACCGACGACGGTGAGCAGTGCGACGACGGCGACGCGAACGCCGTGGACGCTGCCTGTTCGGAAGTGTGCGAGATCAACCTCGACGTGGCATGCGACAGCGTTGAGCTGCTGGATGCCAGCCTGGACGGCACCGTGGTGGCCGGAACCGTCGTTATTGACGGTGTTCTGGCTTCCGGCGCTGGCGCCTCGGCCCCGCCGATCGACTGCGGCACGGGCATTGGCGGCGGTTCCGAGGTGGTGGTTGCCTGGACGCCGACAGTTGCGGGCGCCTACCGCATCTCGACCGACAACACCGACACGCTCGCCGACACCACGCTGTACCTGGCCGACAGCTGCGTGGACGGCACCCCGAGCGCGTGCCACACCGGCGCCGAGCTGGGCGTGGGTGGCACGTTGCTGGTGAACGACATCGAAACTGGCTTCCCGTACTTCATCGTCGTTGATTCCGACGACCTGATCGGCGGCGCGTTCACGCTGACCATCGCGCCCATCGCTGGCATCGCTGGCGAGGGTGAGTCGTGCGTGACCGCCACCTGCGAGGTAGGCCTGACCTGCACCGAAGGCGTTTGTGAGGTGCCTTTGGGTGATGTCGCACCCACGCTGAGCACCCTGACCACGCTGACGGTCTCGCCGACCAACGTGCGCTTCTCGTTCGCGGGCATCGACCCCAACGAGGACGTCAACAACATCGTGATTGAACGCATCACCTTCTCGAACGGCGATGTGTACGGTGACGAGGCCGACGAGGGTGTACTCAATCTGCAGCAGGACGTCGTGCCTGACTGGCTCGATGGAGCCTTCACCTTCGACGTGATCCTCGACCTCACAGGTCTGGCTACCCCTGCTGGCACACCGGTCACCAACGTGACCATGGGCGTCATTGACGCCAGCGGCCTCGAGAGCAACACCCTGACCGCTGCAGTGGCAGCGTATGTGGCTCCGCCCACCGTTGGCGAAGGTGCTCCGTGCGACATCGAGGGCTTTACGTCCACCTGCGAAGCGCCCTTCGTGTGCGGTTACACCGCAGGCGGCGACACCCTGTGCGGCGACAGCATCGCACCCGTGATCGACAGCGTTACGGCGGAGTGGCTCGACGCCGACACCGTGAACCACACGATCACAGGCACCGACCCCAACAACGACCTCGTGGATGGCCTCGCCACGCTCTATTTCGACGGCGGCCCCTTCGATCTGGACTTTGGGTTCGACACGCTGGAGTACGACGGCGAGAACTTTGTGGCCGAGGTCGCGATTAGCGGCATTGGCACGTTTGGCGTGACGGACACCGACTTCGTGGTCAACGACTTCGACGGCAACGTGTCGAACGTGGTGAACGTGGTGTACGCGACGCCCACGCTGATCGGTGCGGGTGGCGCCTGCGGCGAAGGCGTTTCTGGTGTTTGCCAGCCCGGCCTGCTGTGCAGCCCGGTGAGCGGTGGCCGCAGCGCCTGCGTGGCCGACTCGGCGCCGGTGCTGAGCCGCCTCGAGGGCTTCTACCTCGCCGGCCCCGAGAACATTGTGCAGTTCAACCTCGATGGCTCCGACCTCAATGGTGACGTCGAGACCGTGCAGATTCGTCTGCTGATCACGATCGGCGGAGAGCTGTTCAGCACCGACCTGATTGACCTGCCGGCGAGCGATTTCACGCCCGACCCGGCCGGCCGCGCCACGTTCCGCATTACGTCGCCCGAGCTGCCCACCGGCGCCAACGTATTCTTTGAGATTGAGGCATCGCTGATCGACGCTGCCGGCAATCAGTCGGCTGTGCTTTCGGATGCGCTTGGCACCGAGAGCGCGTTGGGCTCGCCCTGCACGCCCGGCACGCTGGCTGCGTGCGCCGACGACCTGACCTGCGGCGAAGCCGACACCTGCGAGACACCGGTCGCGCCCGTGCTGACCAGCGCCGAGATCGCCCGCTTCGTCGTGGACGAGATCGAGCTGACAGTCGATGGCACCGACGCCAACGGCGACGTGGAGTTTGTGGTCGTGCGCGCATTTGACCTCGCGGGCGCTCCGCTGGCCGACGCCGATGGCGTTGTGCTGGAGTTTGAGTTCCCCTTCGAGACCTCGGTACGCGGACTCACCGCCTTCAGCGCCACGAGCATCTTCGGCGTGACGCCCACCATTGGCTCGATTGAGTTCGAGCTGCTCGACGATGCCGGCCTGCGCAGCAACACCCTCGCGCTTGACTTGCCGGTAGTTGTGGCAGCTGGCGGCGCCTGCAGCGGTGACCCCACGGTGGATTTGTGCGCCGCTCCCGCAACCTGCATCGCCGGCACCTGCTCGGTGGACACCGCGTCGCCGTGCGGCGCGGGTATCGCCGTGGGAGACCTGAACGAAGTGCTCACCGAGACAGAAGGAGTTTACTCCGCAACGCTCACCTTGCCGACCACCGGCAACTCGATTGAGTTGGCATGTGAATTCGCCACCTTCGCGGGCGATGGCCCGGAGCTGTATTACACGTGGACTGCCCCACAGACTGGCTTTGCCGTTTTCAGCACGACCAACAGCGCAACCGGTCTGGATACTCAGATCTTCGTTAATGAAGGCACATGTGTGTTCACGGCAGGTGAATCATGTAACGATGATTCTGGCTCGCTCCTGTCCGCGCTCACGGTGTCAGTGGTTGCTGGTAGAGAGTATTTTGTGCTGATCGATTCATATGCTGGCGGCACAAACAACATCGCAGAGCTTCAGGTCGAGTACGTCGAGACCAACTCGTGTGACGCCCCAGCTACACTGGATTTCAACGAAGAAACTGAGGCTGATGAAGGTACAGCTGCTTTCTCGACAGGCAGCGATACTCTCGAAGCACCCCTGGGCTGTTCAGACAGCCTGGGTGGAACAGAGATAATCTTCGAGTGGACAGCACCGGCAGCAGGTGATTTTGCGGCGCTCGTATTCGCCCCGAATTTTGATTCGGTGCTGTATGTTTCCGAAGGCACCTGCGGCGGCACAGCAATCGCATGCAACGATGATGATGCAGAATTCGGCCTTGGCTTGCGCAGCTCTGTCATCTTCACTGCGACTGCTGGAACAACCTACTACCTGGTAGTAGAAGCCTATGATGGAGAAAACCCTGCGAGTCCGGCCAGCATTGCGGTCTTCGCATTGTGAAAGCGATGCCCGGTTGCCAACATGTGAAATGAGGAGCTTTATACTCAAAGTGAGCTATCGAGGTTTCTCAAAAGCCGACGCCCCCGCGTCGGCTTTTGCCGTTTTGCACCGCTGTCTGGGCCGCCACCATTTACGCGTAACTTCATAAGATTTTACAGCTTTCAAAAGTTACGGGGGCTCTTGAATTCCTGCCGCTGCGACGTTAACGCACGCGAACCTGACCACTCGCTCTGGAGTCTGTTATGTCTGCTGCAAGCGGCGACCTCGCCATCTATACCGTTGACGGCACCCGCGTGGGCCCTGTGTCCGTGAAGGGAATCGACGTCGTGTTCCCCGACCCGTCCATCAAGTGGACGTGGATTCTGGACGCGCGCCATGAACCGTATCCCGCGCTTGAGCGTAACGAGGTGTTTCGCCGCGCGAAGACCGTGCGCAAGAAGTACGTCCTGATCGCCGACGCTGGCTGACCCTTTACCGCCTCTTCCATGGAACCCACCATGTCTGCTCCGCTAACTGTGTTGTCGTCCGACGAAAAGCTCTTTCGCGACACCGTCCTGGCCTTTGCCCGCAACAAAATCGGCCCGCACGTCCACGCCATGGACAAGGCGGCCGCGCTCAACCCCGAGCTGCTGCCGCAGCTGTTCGAGCAGGGGCTCATGGGCATCGAGATTCCCGAAGATTTCGGCGGTTCGGGCGCTTCCATCTTCATGGCCAGTCTGGCCATCGAAGCGCTCGCCATGGTGGACCCCTCCGTCTCTGTGCTCGTCGACGTGCAAAACACGCTCGTCAACAACGCCCTCCTCCGTTTTGGCACCGCGGCCCAACAGCAGCAGTACCTCCCAAAGATGGCCTCGGAGTGGGTAGGCTCCTACTGCCTGTCCGAGCCCAGCTCGGGCTCTGATGCTTTCGCCCTGCGAACCTCGGCCGAGAAGCGTGGCGACAAGTGGGTGCTCAACGGCCGCAAAATGTGGATCACCAACGCCAAAGAGAGCTCGCTCTTCCTGGTGATCGCCAACACCGACTTCAGCAAAGGCTACAAGGGCATTACCGCCTTCCTCGTCGAGAAGACCTTCCCGGGTTTCTCGATCGGCAAAAAGGAAGACAAGCTCGGCATTCGCGCTTCCAGCACCTGCGAGGTGATTCTGGAAAACTGTGAGGTGCCCGAAGCCAACGTGCTCGGTGAGGTCGGCAAGGGCTACAAGGTCGCCATTGAGACCCTGAACGAAGGCCGCATTGGCATTGGCGCACAAATGCTGGGCCTCGCGCAGGGCGCTTTTGACTACGCCATGACCTACATGATGCAGCGCGAGCAGTTCGGCGAAAAGATCGCCAACTTTCAGGGCATGCAGTTTCAGTACGCCGATCTTGCCACACAGATCGAAGCCACCCGGCTCTTCGTTTACAACGCCGCCCGCCTCAAGGACGCGGGCCTGCCCTTCCTGAAAGAAGCGGCCATGGCCAAGCTCTATGCCTCGCAGACCGCTGAAAAGGCTGCATCCATGTGCATTGAGTTCTGCGGTGGCGTCGGTTTCACCACCGAGTATCCGCTCGAAAAGTTCTATCGCGACGCCAAGATCGGCACCATCTACGAAGGCACCTCGAACATGCAGCGCGCCACTATCGCCAAGCAGCTTCTGGCAGAGTATAGCCGCCGCGCGTAAGGTCGGCCGTTCCCTCCGTCCGGCCTCAGGTTCTGTTCCTATCGACCCTGTCCCGGAACCCTGTCATGTGCGGAATTGTCGGAATCGCCGGCCAGTCGCCTGTCAACGCGCGCCTTTATGACGCGCTTACCGTGCTTCAGCACCGCGGCCAGGACGCTGCGGGCATCGCTACCCTCAATGGCGATCGCCTGCTGTTGCGTCGCGCGGTTGGTCAGGTCCGTGACATCTTTCAGGAGCAGCACATGCACCGGCTGCGCGGCAACGCCGGCATTGGGCACGTACGCTACCCCACGGCCGGAACCACCTCTTCGGCAGAGTCGCAGCCGTTCTACGTCAACTCCCCCTTCGGCATCGTACTGGGCCACAACGGCAACCTCACCAACACCGCACAGCTCAAGGCCGAGCTCTTCGACGAGGACCGGCGCCACATCAACACCGACTCTGACTCCGAAGTACTGCTGAACGTGCTCGCCACCGAGCTGCAGCGCTGCGGCGTGCTCGCCCTCACCGAAGACGACGTGTTCGCCGCCATCGCCCGCGTTCAGCAGCGCTGTCGTGGCGCCTACGCCGTGGTGGCGCTCATCATCGGTTTCGGCATGGTCGCTTTTCGCGACCCTAACGGCATTCGCCCCCTTATCTGGGGTACCTGTACCTCGCCCGATGGCGGACGCGAGGTGCTCGTCGCGTCCGAAAGCGTCGCCTGCGATGTACTTGGGTTCACTTTGCAGGGCGACGTCCGACCCGGAGAAGCCATCATTGTGCGGTTCGACGGCACCACGAGCATTCGGCAATGCTCCAAATCTGCCCGCTACGTCCCCTGCATCTTTGAACACGTCTATCTGGCTCGCCCCGATAGCATCATCGACGGCACGTCCGTCTATCGTACCCGGCTGCGCATGGGGCAGAAGCTAGCCCAGCAGATCCTGCGTGACTGGCCCGACCATGACATCGACGTCGTCATCCCCATCCCCGACACCAGCCGCACCGCAGCGCACGAACTCGCACTCTTGCTGGGGGTCCCGTTTCGCGAAGGGTTCATCAAAAACCGCTACATCGGTCGCACCTTCATCATGCCGGGCCAGAAACAGCGCAAAAAGTCAGTCCGCCAGAAGCTCAACCCCATTGGGCTGGAGTTCAAGGGACGCAACGTGTTGCTCGTCGACGACTCCATCGTCCGCGGCACCACATGCCAGCAGATCATCGACATGGCGCGTGAGGCGGGTGCCTCGAAGGTGTACTTTGCGTCGGCGGCGCCGCCAGTCCGGTACCCTAACGTGTATGGCATCGACATGCCCGCTGCGTCAGAGCTTATCGCGTCGGGGCGCTCCGAGGCCGAGGTCGCACAGGTCATTGGCGCCGACCGCCTTTTCTACCAGACCCTACCCGACCTGATCGCCTCGTGCGTGGAAGAAAACCCCTCGATTACCGAGTACGAAACCAGCATCTTTACAGGGCGTTACGTCACCAATGACGTCAGCAGCGATTACCTGCTGAATCTGGAAACCCAGCGGAACGACTCTGCCAAGGCCGGACTATCTGACAAAAGCCCGATGGTGGACTTTGTGTGATGTGAACGCGACGTGGGTGACCTGCACCGGCCGCGCCCGCCTACGCCACCGCGCGACACACCGCCCACCGCTTGCGTTTTCGACGCCCTGAAAAGCGTTCAGAGATCCGGCTATTCTGCCCGTCTGTGATCATCGCGTGACACCGGGCTACCACCGTTGACCCAGACTCAACACGAGCGCATGGTGTACGCGTAACCCAGACTCTGGTTCACCATGAATACGCTCACACGTCTCGTCTGCACCGGCCTGCTCGCCGCCACCACCAGCACCCTCTTGCCCACCGCTCAGGCACAAGCGCACGGTATCTGGGGGCACATTCACGTCACCGGCTGGGCCATCGAGAACCTCCCTCCGGGCGAGCTGCGCGATTTCTTTGATGACCCGGCCGTCTTCAACGCCGCCGTCTTTGGAGCAGCCTACTGCGATTCGGGCTACTGGCCACAGAGCGGCGACATTCAGGAACCCGCCCGCAACTACGGCGAGCACAATCACTGGGAGCCTTTTGTCGAAGACTTCGTGCAGTGGATCATCGTCAACGACCCGCCGCCATGGGAGTCGCTGGAGTCGCGGCAGCGCGTCGCTTTCCTGATGGGCGTGGCCTCGCACGGCATGCAGGACGAGATTTTTGACTCTATCTTCCTGCACCACATCGCCGAGCAGGAAGGGGGCACACAGGACAACGCCGACCCGGCGACCGATGGATTCCTGGTCTCGGACGGTCACATTCGGTTTATCCCCACGCCGTGGATCCCGATGGAGACGGTGCTCGAACTCTACGAGGTGCTCGAAGACGAACGCATTACCGAGGAGGTTGTTCAGGGCGCCGTGGACATCATGGTCACCCTGTACGTCAACGACGCGCTGGGGCTCGGCATCGCCGAGGGACAGGGCGAAGCGAATCGCCAGGACCTGCTGTGGACGGCAGCGCACTACATGGACACCAGCATTCCTGGCAGCCTGCGCTCCGAGATCATACCGACCATGCGCTATATCGAGTCATTGTGGCTGCGCCTGCATGGTGAATGGACACCCGAAGACCTGGTCATTCACAGCTTCCCCGAGGAGCCGCGCCGACTCATGGGACACCTCGCGGCGTCTCCTGCAAGCTGGGTGACGCTGGTCGCAGGGCGCGGCGTGCGCTCGGGCACCTCGACCGTCAACTGGCTCGACGATGCCGGTGCTGCCGTGGACTTCGCCCTGAATGGCACACGCTGGGGTGGCAACACCGCGTGGGGCCGACTCATTCAGCTGCGCCCCAACGCCGACCTCCGGCCCGGCGGCAACTACACGCTCGAGCTCGCCCCCGGCACCGAAGTCATCGGCACCGAGCCATCCTCGGCGGCGTGGTCGCTCGCTTTTCAGGTCGAATGTGTCTCCACAAACGCAGACGCCTGCCCCGATCTGGGCGTTATCGCCGAACCCCGCATCGACGGCTCCGAACCCCCTGCCCCCGAAACCGACGCCGACGCCGGCACATCGTCCGATACCGGCAGCGAGGCAGACGCCGTCTCCGTGGACACCACCGGCGACAACGACGCGACGCCTGAAGGCACCAGCACCACCCAGCCGGGCGAAGGCTGCACTACCGCGCGCGCAACCAGCGCCGCGCCCCTCTGGCTGGCCGTCGCCCTCGCGCTCGCCACACGATACAGTCGCCGCCGTTCGAGCAGGCTCGCAAACGTCTGAACCGGCCATCCATGTTCACGCTGTCACCGGCGTCACGAGCCACCATTCTTCTTGCGAGCGCCCTGCTTGCCTGCAGTTGTCGTCCTTCCCGGACAACGGAAACCGTCGCGAGCGCCGTGGTCCCTTCAGCGCCGCCAGCATCTGGTAGCGCCGGTTCGCCCGGTCAGCCTGTCGAAGAACAGCCGCCGCGGACCTTCGGAATGGCCGACGCCTGGACCGAAGTACCGCCCAACATGTTGTACGGCGTCGTCATGCAGCGACCCAGTGACTCGCCCACCATCGACCAGGCCGTACAGCACCAGCTGCTCGCTCGTCTGCTGCAGAGCGTATTTGGTTATTCGGGTGCCTCGCAGGCCCTTCCGCGCGAGCTGGATACGCTTGGCATTGCTCCCGATGGACTAATTGTTGCCGCATGGGACGCTGATACCCACCGATTTATGTCATTCCCCTTGCGTGAGGGCGCCGACCCCGACGTTGCGATCTCCCGGTTTGCCCAGTTCATGGGCGACGCGCCCGGTACCGGTCCCACGGCGGCCACCCTCCCCGGTTTCTGGCAGGGCGACCGATACGTCTATACCGTGCACCGGCAACGCCTGTATCTGGGCCGGCTGCCGATTCCGCTCCGCGACTTTTTGCAGGGCGGCAGTCCTGAATACGCACCGCGCGATCCGGGTGTCACCCTTCCCTCAGGCGCCGATCCTGCGCTCGCCATCTTCTTTCAACCCGACGCTGCCTCGCATCAGGCCGAGTGGCGAGGTCTTCAGTCCGCCTGGATCTGGGTGCCCCTTGCCGAAAGCGCCACCGGGTTGGCCACTGGGGACCTGCGGTGGAACGCCGACGCCCCGCTACCCGCCGGTCTCGCGGACGGCAGCGGGTTTACCGCCATCCCCGAAGACGAACTCTGGATCGCGTCGACGCTCACACCGTCGGGTGCACAGTTCCTCGCCGACCTCACCGCCTCAAACGCCAGCTCGCCGGTCAGCGGCCGAAGTCTGTTGGCTAGCCTGTTGCGACGTATTCAACCCGCCGTCGCCGCACATGCAGCGGCATGGCTGGACGGCCGGATTCTGTTCGCCACGCAGGCGGCGGGACTTCGGCTGCACCTGGGAACACGCATTCCCGTTCCGGATGCCGACCTGCAGCGGCTTCGTCAGTCCATCTGTGCGGCTATGGAGGGCACCCTCGACCCAGCCGGTCATGCGTGCTGTCGAGACAACGAGTGGTGCGCCACGGCTGTCGCCAATGACGACGCCATCTCAATTTACGTCGCATTGTCTGGCGGACAGGTTCCCGATCCAGGCATTGCATCGAGCGCCGTGCAAGCGTCAGTAGTGACTGGCCACTTGCGCGCCGGTATCGCCTTTCGCGCACTCGAATGGCTTGTACAAATGCCGCTGCGCGACGTCGCGGGACTGCGCGAGGGCTGTGGCGAGGACTTGAGCCTGCTGGCGTCCAATTCAACCACGGACCATACGACCATCTCGATTCAGCTTGGCGACCCCAGCCGACTGGCATCCTGCATCGTCGCCATGCGCGACACCGTCGTGCGCCAGGACGCGCGGCTGCTCTTCGCCGAGGCGGAGTCGAATGTTCATCGTATCTCGGCCAACGCAGCGCGCGTCGTGCGCCGATGGGTGCGTGAGCAGGGTTCCATCGAAGGCGCAACATTGCCGGCCGATACCGGCATCACGCCGCCACTGGAAGCCGTCGCGGCAGCCTGCGCGCAGAACTTCGGCGTGCTCAACACGCAGCCGATTCTCTGGGACACACCCGCATGGCGAGACCTCGACTTTATTCTCTATGACCGGCATCGGTTTGTGTACCGCTTTGAATCCGAAGGCGCGGGCGAGACACTGCGCACCACGACGACTGCGTGGGGCGACCTGGACTGCGACGGCGTCTTTTCCACCTGGTATCGCGAGGCCTCAATCGTGGACGGCCAGCTCGTCGCAGGCGACCTCACCTGGGTGCCCACGGGTGACGACTAGCGCGCACGAGGGACGGTCGGTGCTCCCGATCGGGCATTGCATTCGGCGACGCCCACCAGCTTGCCCTTACAGCGAGTCTGGTGCCTCCACGCCGATCTCCTCGCCCAGCTCGCGCAACAACATTCGGTAAGTGGCCGCGCGGCGCTCGGCTTCCTGCCGACCCGCTTCGGTCTGCATCGTACCGGGAAGCAGTCGCAGCTTACGAAACCAGTGGTCCACCGAGAACGCGACGTCGTCCAGCTCGCGTTGCGCGGCCCAGGGGTCGTCGTCGTGCATCAGCCGCGCGCCCATGCGTACGCCAGTCACGACGCAACGGTAAAAACCAAGCACGCCCAACGACTCCAGACGGTCGGCGTCCTGCAGCGCGCGACCGAGGTCCGAACGCGGCGTCTGCCCGCGGCTAAAGCTGTGATCTTCAATCGCGTCGCAGATCTCAGACACCGTATCGTCAGCCATGCGCCCCTTCAGCAGCCGACGAGCGTAGTCAGCCGACATGCGGCTCGCCTGACTCCGGAGCGGCGAGTCTTTCGGAATCGCCACCACATCATGCAACAACGCCGCGATGATGGCCGACTCCCGATCCACCGTCGCGGTCATCAGGCGCAGCGTCCATACGGTTACGCGCAGCAGGTGCGACACATCATGCGAAGGGTCACCGTCACCGGCGCGACGGGCGTGCTCCAGACACTCGGTCAGTAGGGGGCTGGCCTGAATCAGCGTCAGCGCTTCGTTGCGGGTCATCCCGGAAACTCCATCCATGCAGCGTGTGAACGGCTCATCGCTCTCGCCGAACGCGGTTGGCGTGTACCCTGCTTTGTGCTCGAAGGGTAGCGCTTGGATCGCGGCTCGACTTGCACTAGGCTGCCAAGGCTCGTGACCGGCTCTCTGACGTGGACGACCGCGCTGTCGCCCGCCCTGCCCTGGTGCCTTGTATGCGAAACTGGCTTCTGGTCCCCGTATTCGCCGCTCTGCTATGGCAGGGCTGCGCTGAGACAAGCTCTGGCGACGATCTTGAAGGCGGCGCCAATGAACAGCGCGACACCGGCGGACGTCCGTCGGGAGGTGGACGTGACTCGGGTGATGAAGGCGAGCAGGACGGCGCAGAGGATCCTGACCGCGACACCACCGAGCCCGATGAATCCGGCGACGCCAACGGCTCTCAGGACGCAGGAACCCCATCGAACGATGGCGGTAGCCCGTCCGACACCGTATCGCCCGACGCCAGCGCAGGCGACGATGCGGGAACAGGCCCTATCCGTGAAGCTGCGTTGGGCGCCGACCCGCTCAGCATCTTCTTCTCGTTCGTCTCCACTGACCCCACGCGGCTCACCGAGCTGGTGACCCTGCGCAATATCGGCGGCGCGCCGCTGACGCTCACCCGCATCTCGATCGATCCGCCGGGCATCGGCTTCCAGACCGACATTCTGCCAGCCGATTTTGTGCTCGACGCCGGTCTCTCGTATGAGCTTGGCGTAGGGTACCAGCCACGCGACGCCACCGAGGCCGAGGCTTCGCTCATCATCGAGCACTCGCTCCCGAGCTCGCCGCTGATTATTCCGCTCACCGCAGCCGAAAAGGGCGGCGAACCTGCCCCCACCGACCCGCCGGGCTGCGTACGCGTCTCGCCCACCTCCCTCAACTTCGGCACGGTCGTGCGCGGCTCGCCCATTCCGGAATCGCGCACCTTCACCATCTCAAACTGCGGCTCGTCAGACCTCCGCATCTCGCGGCTTGACCGCGGCAGCGTGTTGTTCTTCCCCACGCCGGCCAACTTTCAGTGGACCAGCGCACCGCTGCCCATGGTCATCGCGCCCGGGGCCGTGCAGACCGTCACCGTCACCTATGAGGCCGGACGCGCCGGCCTGCAAACCGGCGCCATTGACGTCCGAACCAACGTCACCGGCTCCGAGACCGTCCGCGTCAACCTTCGCGCCACCTCGGAACCTCCTCCGCTCAGCGAGCTCGATCTCAAGCTCGTGCTCAACTGGGACGTCGATGGCGGCTCGGATGTCGATTTTCACTTCGTCCGTAACAGCCCCTGCAACGACTGCTACTACGCCAACATGACCCCCGACTGGGGCGTCGCCGGCGACATCACCGACGACCCGTTCCTCGACATCGACGACCTGCAGGGCCCGGGGCCCGAGAACATCAACGTCGATGAGCTCTCGGACGGCACCTACCGCATCTGGGTACACTACTACTCTGACACCGGCTCGGGCGGCAGCGGCGGCGGCGGAAGCTCCACCGCGGCCAACGCCACCGTCGACGTCTATATCGGCGGCACTCTTGCGGCCAGCTACGGCCCACAGCGCCTCAACGGCACCAGCGATTCGTGGGATGTCGCCACACTGGACTGGCCATCCGGCACGCTCACCCCGCTCAACCGTATGTTCCGCGCCAGCGCCACCGACGGCTGCCGATAATTCGCGCCCCAACGCGTACACCCACATACAAAATAAGAGAGTTTTTCAGGGCGTTACCACGCCCTGTCAAACTTGTTGAGCGGACTTGATCACACGCATTCAGGGCGTGCGGTCGTGGCGTAACAGCCACTCCAGCGCCAGCTGCGTGCCCTCGGGATTGATCGACGGGATGTGATTGCCATCGACGATGGTCCACAACGCAGCATCGACACCCGGCGCACAACCCGCCGACCACGTCAGCGTCGTGGTCTCATCACCCGGAATGCTATTCTCGACGTTGAGGGCGTCGCCGGCTTCCGAAGCGTCCACATCGCAGCCAGCGAGCTCGGCGTGCAGCTCTACCGACCCCTGCGCCGACGGATAACTGTACTCTCTTCCCACGACCGTGTTGCCGCCGTCGTACTCAATGGTGTCGTCGAGCGTGCCATGAATCTGAAGCACGCTGACCGCCAGCGTGGCTGGCTGGCACAGCGACTCGTCGGCAAAACTGGCCCCGGCGAGGCTCGCGATGGCCGAAAACAGGTCGGACCGGTCGCAGGCCAGACGGTAACTCATGAAGCCACCATTGCTGTGTCCAATAGAATACACCCGGCCCGTGTCAATGCGCACACCCGCCATGACCTCTTCCACCAGGCCCGACAAATACCCGACATCGTCCACATTCTCGCCGTTGAAGTCGCAGCACGCCGGCGTTGCGTTCCAGAAACGGCGTCCCCCATCGTCCTGCGTTCCATCTGGCACCACCAACACGAAGTCGAGGTCATCGACAAACGCGGAAACCCCCAGATAGGCGTTCTGCGCCAACGCGCCGGCGCCGTAACCATGCAACAGCAGCACCAGCGGATACTCGCGCTCGCGCGTGTAATCCGAGGGCAGGAACAGCTGCGCAGGGCGGTCGCCACCGACCGACACGGGCGGTTGTTCAGGCCACTGATTCACATCGACGGGAGCTGCAGCGTCCACCTGCGACGCATCTTCCTGAGCCGCGTCGTCGTTCGCCGATCCCTCTGCAGACGAATCAACGGCCGCGTCCGTGGCGCCAGAAGCAGGGGCGGTGTCGGACGTAGTTTCAGAGCAGCCCGTCAGGGCGGCAGCGACAACAACAAACAATGCAAGGCGTGACATGGCAATCCGATGACGAATGTGGAATGGCTCCATGTGGATGCCCCAACCTGTGAGCGGGTGCAATGTCGCGATGCACCCCCGACACCATTTATCGGTCGTTCGGGTGTTCTCACCCACCCCGATGTCC
>Ga0169931_10000260_pt1 | contig 85911 bp, 80 predicted proteins | sample Kivu_15m_20L_FD_129675 | JGI IMG/M metagenome (GOLD analysis project Ga0169931, IMG submission 129675) | Freshwater microbial communities from Lake Kivu, Western Province, Rwanda to study Microbial Dark Matter (Phase II) - Kivu_15m_20L... | ecosystem: Environmental > Aquatic > Freshwater > Lake... | reverse complement strand
GTACGCCAAAACCCTCCCGCAGCAGCCACACGCCCATCAGAGCTGCGAAGACCACCGCTGTTTCGCGCATGGCGGATATGTAGGCGACCGAGGTGAGCGTAAAGCCGTAGAGCGCCATCGAAAAGGACGCCAGCGAGGAGACGCCCGCAGCAACGCCCAGCAGAAGCGCCCGGCGGGCGGACGCCAGGAAGTCGCGCAGACCCCGCCGCGCCAGAGTGAGGCCCGTCATCCCGATCCAGTCGAGCACAAACAGCCAGAGGATGAAGCTCCAGGCCGTGCCTGTCTCGCTGAGGGCCGTTCGTACGCCCTGCGCATCAATGACATTATAGACCGCAATGCCGACCCCGGTCGCCAGCGCCCAGAGGACAGCGCCGCGCTGCGCGCTGCGCAGGCCCTTGTGCGGAGCAGCGAAAACAGCCGTCGCCAGACTGGCGATGATGAGGCCGCCGAGGGCCAGCGGCGTCAGATGCTCGCCCAGCCACAGGATGGCGACAAGACCGGTCAGAAGCGGCGCCGATCCGCGCATGATCGGGAACACCACGCTCAGATCGCCGCGTGAGAGCGCCTGTACCAGTGCGGTCTGGTACAGCCAGTGGGCCGGCAGCGACAGTCCCAGGAGCAGAAGCGTGGCGGGACCGGGCGGCGGGACAAGCAGAAGAAAGGGCATGACGAGGATGGAGCTGGTGAGCGCCATCACCGTGCGCGCGCCCAGTATGTCGCCGGCGGCCTTCACACATGTATTGGCTATCGCAAGCGTGACCGCCGAGCCCATGCCAAGCGCGAAGGCGGCCGGACCGGGGTCCACCTAATCGTCCAGTCCGACGAGCGCCCGCGCAAAGACGCTGGCGCTGAACGGATGAAGATCCTCAGCCTTTTCTCCGACGCCGACAAAGTGAATGGGAATGTCGTGGCTTTCTGCGATCGCGACAAGCACGCCGCCCTTGGCGGTGCCATCCAGTTTGGTCATGACAAGTCCCGTCACGCCGGCCGTGTTGCGGAAAGCCTCAACCTGGCTGAGGGCGTTCTGTCCTACCGTCGCATCGAGCACGAGAATGACATCGTGCGGAGCACCCGGCTCAACCTTGCGTATGGCGCGTACGACCTTGGCGAGTTCATCCATGAGCTGCGCCTTGTTCTGCAGGCGGCCGGCCGTATCGATCAGCACGACGTCGCGGTTCTCCGCCCTGGCGGTCTGGACCGCCTCGAAGGCCAGACCGGCCGCGTCAGCTCCCTGCGGCCGGCTGATGAAGCGCGCCTGAGCCCGTTCAGCCCAGACGCGCAGCTGTTCGACGGCGGCGGCGCGGAAAGTATCGCCAGCGGCGATAACCGTATCGGCGCCCTGAGCCGACAGCTTGGCGGCGATCTTGCCGATCGTCGTCGTCTTGCCCGATCCATTGACCCCGACAAAGAGGACAACGCGCGGCCGGGGACCGATGCTGAAATCAACGCTCCGCTCGCGCGGCCGGAGAATGGCCGCCACCTCTTCGGAAAGCGCCGCCCTGATTTCGGTCTCGGATACTTCACGACCGAAACGGTCGCGCGACAGCTCGCGGGTGATACGGGCGGCGACTTTCGCGCCCATGTCCGAGGTGATCAGGAGCTCCTCGAGCTCGTCCAGGGCGTCACGGTCAAGCTTGCGGCGTGCAAGGCCCGCAAGGCCCGATGCAAGACGAGAGGAGGACCGGCGAAGGCCCTCGGCCAGTCGCGTAAGGACGCTCTCCTCGCGCGCCTGCGCCTCAGCGGCGCGCTCGGCCGCGATCCGCTCAGCGGCCCGCCGCAGGCCGATCGTATCCTCGCCTGTCTCAGGCTCCTGAACAGGCGGGCGCGCATCCCCGAAGATGCGCGCATCGAGACTGTCGCCAGGCGCACCCACCCTCTGATCCGGGCTCTGTCCCGGTCCGAGCGGTTCAACCGGCGTCTCGCCGGTCACCGGATCGGGTTTCTTCTTCCTGCCCCACCAGAGGATCATGAGGTCTGTCCGATCAGCTCGCTGCGACTGCGCGAAACAAGGTGCAGCCGCGCCGGACGCCCCGGTTCAGGGCAGGGCCCCTCGATCCGCACGGGTGCGAAGTCAGCAAGGCGCGCGCGCCCATCCGCCTCCACCAGTCCCACGGCGTGTGAGCCGACATGACGGTCAAGCCGCGCCTCGAGACAGGCTGCGCCTTTCTCGCGAAGCCGGCTTGCGCGTTCCCGGATGATCTCGCGGGCAAGCTGCGGCATGCGCGCTGCAGGCGTGCCGGGCCGGGCCGAGAAGGGAAAGACGTGAAGATAGTCGATGCCGCATTCATCCACGCTGGCCAGCGTGTTGGCGAACATCTCTTCCGTCTCCGTGGGAAAGCCCGCAATCAGGTCGGCGCCAAAGGCTATGCCGGGGCGGACCTGGCGCAGGCGGCTGCACAGGCTGATCGCATCCGCGCGGCTGTGTCGGCGTTTCATGCGCTTGAGTATCATGTCATCGCCCGACTGCAGGCTCAGATGCAGATGCGGCGCGATCCGCTCCTCACCCGCCAGAAGCTCAAAAAGGCTGTCGTCGATCTCGATGGCGTCAATCGAGGACAGACGCAGCTGGCGGAGGTCCGGGACCAGTTTCAGTATCCGTGCAATGAGATTGCCCAGCCGCGGCGCATTCGGCAGATCCCCGCCCCAGGATGTGAGATCAACCCCGGTCAGCACAATCTCGTAATGGCCGGTCTCAACAAGCCGCCTGACCTGGCTGACCACCTCGCCGGCGGGAACTGAGCGCGCATTGCCGCGTCCGAAGGGAATGACGCAGAAGGTGCAGCGATGGTCGCATCCCGTCTGTACCTGAACAAAAGCGCGTGCACGGCCGCTGAGGCCATCCACCAGATGCGCCGCCGTCTCCCGCACGGACATGATGTCATTGACCTGCACGCGCGCCATCGCCTCGCGGGAGGCGGCCGCCGGTTCCGCAGCCGCGTCCACAGACGTATCCAGAGACGCACGCAGGGATGCGAAGGTCTCCGCCTTCATCTTTTCCTCATTGCCGAGGACCCAGCTCACTTCAGGCATCCGGGCGAAGGTCTGAGGATCGATCTGCGCTGCGCACCCGGTAACGATGATCGCTCTGCCCGGACGCTCGCGGGCGGCGCGCCGTATCGCCTGGCGGGCCTGGCGGACCGCCTCGCCGGTTACCGCGCAGGTGTTGATGATCACCGCATCGCTGAGGCCCGCCGACCGGGCGTGCTGGCGCATCACTTCGGACTCATAGGCGTTCAGCCGGCATCCCAGGGTCAGGATGTCGACGCAGGTGTTTACCGGAGAGGATGCGCCCTCGGCCATGGACCGGGGACATAGGCTTCCCGGCCGGGCTTGTCACGCGCTCAGCGCGGGGCCTCATCGCCCGGCCCCCGCAGCCCGCCCAGCCTGTTCAGAAGCGTGCTCAGCGCGGTTGCTTCCTCTTCGCTGATCATGGCCATGGCGGCGCTCATGGCCGGAGCATAGACCGCCCACATCGCACGGCGCAGGGCCAGCCCCCTCGGCGTCGGCGCCAGCAGCTGGCCGCGCCGGTCCTGCGGACAGGCGATGCGGGTAATGAGACCCTCGCTCTCCAGTCGGTCAACCAGCCGCGAGAGCTGATAGGGCTTAATGAAGAGGGGAATGGCGAGATCCCGGGGCCGCGTGGGAACGCCTGCGCGCTCCAGCTCCCAGAGGAGCGTATACCAGGACAACTCCGGAAACCCGGCCGTGCGCAGGGCGGCTTCCACCTCGCACTGCAGGTCCTGCGATACGCGGCTGAGGGCGATCCAGGCCCGCTGGCGGGCGTCTGAAGGGGGCGGGGGAGGCGGCGGGTTTTGTTGCATTTGCAATAAGATACCCTATATGGCGATTTCAACAATGGAACGGGCCACCGTCGGTTCAGTTCATGATCCGCCGTCCCGCCCGTCCGCACATGGAGCCCTCCCTCATGTCACGCACCATCGCCGTCCTTGTCGGATCCCTCCGCCAGGAGAGTTTCAGCGCCCGCATCGCCCGTCAGATCGCAGCCCTCGCCCCCGCCCACCTTCTCTTCGACCACGTCGATATCTCGCGGGTCGGCTTCTACAATCAGGACCTCGACGGCCAGGAGCCTGCCGAATGGCTCGCCCTTCGCCGCCAGATCCGGTCGGCGGACGCCGTCCTGTTTGTCACCCCGGAATACAACCGCTCCGTTCCCGGCGTCCTCAAGAACGCCATCGACATCGCCTCCCGCCCCTATGGCGCCAGCGTTTTCAACGGCAAGCCCGCCGCCGTCGTATCCTGCTCGCCGGGCGGGCTGGGCGGTTTCGGGGCGCATCATCACCTGCGCCAGACGCTGGCCTTCCTGAACATGCCAACCCTCGCACAGCCGGAAATGTATCTCTCCGGCGTCGGCGGCTGGTTCGATGAGACCGGACGGATCACGGATGAGACCCACCGCGCCTACCTCGGCGCCTTCGCTCAGCGCTTCGCCGCCTGGATTGATACGGTTCTTGGCGCCCGCACTGACGGCTCAGCCGCCTGAAGACGGCGCACGCCGCGCCCGCTGACCGGTCCTGTGCAGGACCCGAACGCCAGACGCCTGGGGAGGGCCTCCTCCCCAGGCGGACGGCCGGGTCGTCAAGGGGCCCCTGAGGCTGGTCCTTCTGAGGCTGGTCCTTCTGAGGCCAGTCCTTCTGAGGCCAGTCCTTCTGAGGCCAGTCACCCCGCGGCCCATCTCCTCAGGCCTTTGCTCCCAGGGGAAGCCTGGCGTAGGCCCGGCCCGTCGCCGCCAGAAGCGCGTTCGCCACCGCCGGCCCGATCGGCGGCACGCCCGGCTCGCCAACCCCTGAGGGCGCCTCGCGGGAGGGGAGGATGTGCACCTCCACCTGAGGCATCTGCGCCATGCGCAGGACGTTATAGTCATAGAGATTGGACTGCACCGGCGCGCCATCCTTGAGCGTCACCGCTTCCTGCAGGATAGCCGACAGGCCATACCCGATACCGCCTTCCATCTGTGCACGGACAATATCGGGGTTGATGACGATGCCGCAGTCGACCGCGCAGATCACGCGCTCGACGCGGAACGTCCCGTCGGGCTGAACAGAGACCTCCGCCACCTGCGCGACATAGGAGGAAAACGAGTGATGGACCGCAATCCCACGGAAACGTCCCGCAGGAAGGGCCTCACCCCAGCCGGCCTTGGCGGCGGCCAGGTCAAGAACGCTGAGCAGACGCGGATGGTCCCCGAGAAGCTCACGGCGGCAGGCAAGAGGGTCTTTGCCAAGCTTGCGCGCCAGAACGTCAAGGAAATGCTCTTTGGCGTAGGCTGTATGCGTGTGGCCGACCGAGCGCCACCACAGAACGCTGACCGGCGAGGTGGGCCAGTGAGCCTCAACGCTGATGCCAGGGATCTTGTAGGGAATATCGAAGCCGCCCTCGATCGCCGATACGTCCGGAGCCCCGGCCGGCAGGAAGGGCGTGCCAGCCATGATCGACTGGATGGCGCAGCGATCGCTCCACGCCTCGATCCGGCCCTCGTGCAGGCGCGCGGACATGCGATGAACGGACATCGGCCTGTACTTTCCAGACCGTATGTCATCCTCGCGCGTCCACATCAGCTTGACCGGCGCCCGGCCATTTATGGCGAGCGCCACCTGCGCCGCTTCGGTGACCAGGTCCGAATCAGGCGTCGCGCGGCGGCCGAATGAGCCGCCCGCCAGCAGGGTCGTGAGAGAGACGCTGGCAGGCTCAAGCCCCAGTATGGCTGCTGCAGCAGCCTGATCGGCGGTCGGAGACTGCGAGCCCGAGTGGATCTCGGCTTTGACGCCGGGCGTGAAGGCGACAACGCAGTTCAGCGGCTCCATCGGCGCATGTGCAAGATAGGGAAACTCAAAGTCGATACTGACAACCTCGCCGGGTCCGCTCATCGCCTGCGCGCCGCGCCCCTCGCGGCGCGCCTCGAACCCCGGCTTTGACAGAAGCGATGTGTAATCAGCGACCATGGCATCGCTCGAGCGCGTCTCGGCGGCGGCGTCATCCCAGGTGATCACAAGCCGGTCGCGACCCTTCTTCGCCGCCCAGAAGTTGGTGGCTACAACCGCAACCCCGCTGGAGATCGTCACCACATCGGTGACGCCCGGGGTGGCCCTCGCTGCCGCGTCGTCACATCCGGCGACGCGGCCACCGAATTTCGGGCTGCGCGCGACAAGGGCGGTGAGGACGCCCTCAGGCTGATAGTCCATGGCGTACAAGGCCTTCGCGTTGACCTTGTCGGCGGTATCGAGGCGGCCAAATCCGGCCGATGCGTCCCTCTCCCGGCCGATGAAGGCGTAAGCGGATGGGTCTTTGTACGTCAGGCTGGCGGGGTCGGGCGGGGCGATCTGACCCGCCTCCGCGGCGAGCTCTCCATACGTGGCCGAACGCGATCCTGAGCTCACACGGCCCTTCGACAGGGTCAGGCTCCCGGGATCAACGCCCCAGCGGGCCGCCGCCGCCTGCGCCAGCATCCGGCGCGCCGAGGCGCCAGCCGCGCGCAGCTGGCTCCAGGATGACAGGATCGCCGTTGATCCGCCCGTACCCATGACGCCGCCAAAAAGAGGGTTTCCATAGCGTGCATCATCAGCAGGGGAGTGCTCGAAGCGCATCTGGCTCCAGTCGGCGTCGATCTCCTCGGCGACGATCGTCGTCAGCCCGGTTGAGACGCCCTGGCCAAACTCCAGATGACGCAGATAGACGGTCACCGTATTGTCCGATCCGATGCGGACATAATCCCCCAGCGAGGTCAGAGTGACCGGGCCCGCACCCGGAGCCGGGCTCAGGTCGCATCCGACGGCGAAGCCGGCTGCGCCCATGCCGAAGGCGGCGATCACGAAGCGGCGCGAGGGTGAAAAAGGCTGCGTTCCGGTCATGAGGCTCAACCCATTATCTCAGAGGCGCGCCGGATGGCGCTGCGTATACGCTGATAGGTGGCGCAGCGGCAGATATTGCCGTTCATGCCGTCGGTGATCTGCTGTTCGGAGGGCTCCGGCATTGCGCTCAGCAGCGCCGCGGCCGCAAGCATCTGGCCGGACTGGCACCAGCCGCACTGCACCACGTCAAGCTCGCTCCAGGCCGCCTTCACAGCCCGGCCGGCGGGGGTGTCCAGTCCCTCGATGGTGGTGACGGACTTACCCGCCACAGAGGCCGCCGGCGTCATGCAGGCGCGCTGCGGCGCGCCGTCGACCAGGACCGTGCACGCCCCGCATGCGGCGACGCCGCACCCGAATTTCGTTCCCGTCATCGCGAGGTCTTCGCGCAGATACCAGAGGAGAGGCCGGTCGTCCTCGCCGGAATACTCATAATCCCTGCCGTTGATCCTGAGCTTCATGGCGCCCCTTTCAAGCCTGAACGTGCGGGTCTGACCGGGTTGGCGGGAGCCCGCAGGAAGCTGCGTCCGCAGACCTGTCGGCCCCCGAAGCAGTCCCTTCGACGCTGCATCCAACCACACAAAGGGGCGTCTGGCGACTGCCTTACCCGACGCCTCCTTAAAGGACGCCGGCTCATGAGACGCCCGCTGATGACACGCCCGCTGATGACACATGGGTCACCCCGTGATCATCGCGCAGCGCAGGCGGGAGCGCTTGCTCCCTCAGTGGGCAGGCGGCGTTGGCCCGGTGTTTCGGTCCCGCCGCTTGCGCGTGATCAGGTTGAGGGCCTCGACGAAAGCGGAGAACGCCATGGCTGCGTATACATATTCCTTGGGCACATGCATCCCGAACCCGTCGGCGATCAGAACCATGCCGATCATCAGGAGGAAGCCCAGCGCAAGCATCACCACGGTCGGATTGGCGTTGATGAAGCGCGCCAGCGGTCCGGCCGCCAGCAGCATCACCGTGACCGCCGTCACGACAGCAACGATCATGATGGGCAGGTGGTCCGTCATGCCCACCGCGGTCAGGATGGAATCGATGGAGAAAACAATGTCGAGCAGAATGATCTGGAAAATGGCGGCCCCGAAGTTCAGCGCGGCGCGGCCTGCGACCGGCGCGCCCTCTTTGCCGTCGCTGTGCGGATCCATCGTGTGGTGGATCTCCATGGTCGCCTTCCAGACCAGAAACAGGCCACCGGCGATAAGGATCATGTCGCGCCAGGAAAAACAGGAATCCCATCCGGAGGCATGGACGACCATGGCCCCGTGACCGACGGCGGCCTCGACATCCACAGGACATTCCATGCCCAGCGGGTTCCACACCGTCGCCTTCAGTCCGACAATCCAGGTGATCGTGAACAGGAGGGCCAGGCGCATCACCAGGGCCAGACCGATACCGATATTGCGGGCCCGGGCGCGTTTGTCCTCAGGCAGTTTGTTGGTCAGGATCGATATGAAAATCAGATTGTCGATGCCCAGAACGACTTCCATGACGATCAGGGAGATCAGCGCCGCCCAGGCCGCCGGGTCAGACAGAAGCGGGGCGATATCGAGGTTCATCTGGCGGCCATCCCTGAAGACACTGACACCTCCTAGTCCCTTCTGCGGCCCGCGTTAAGGGGCCTCAGGTCTCGAAGGTCTCTCGTCTCGGAGGCCTCTGGTCTGGAAGGTCACAGGTCCCTTATGTCTCAGGCCCCTTATGTCTCATGCAAGCTCAAGGCGCATGATGAACTCATCGTCAAGCGTCTCGCCGACCCTGAACGTGTAGGCGCCGACCGTCCTGAACCCGCGGCTTTCGTAAAAGGCGATGGCGCGCGCGTTGGACTGCCAGACACCGAGATAAAGGCTCCTCGCGCCGCGCTGGCGGGCCCGCTCAATGGCCCAGGCGAGCAGGATACGCCCGACCCCGACGCCCTGAGCCTCGTGGTAGACGTAGACCCTGTGAAGTTCGAGCGCCGGGTCCGGGCCTGTGTCAACCGGCAGCTTGCAGGGACCGATTTTGCAGTAGGCCAGCATTTTGCGGCCCGACAGGGCGATTCGGACCTCGACCTCGGGGTCAAGAATGTCGGTCGTCATCCTGTCGAGCGAATAGGTCTCATCAAGATAACGCCGCAGGTCAGCCGCCGGATAAAGATCGCCAAAGGTCTCCGAAAACGTCTCCCGGCCGATATCGGCCAGGGCGGCCGCGTCCTGCAAGCGCGCGTCCCTGAAGGTAATGTCCTGCTTCACGTCACGCTCCGGGCGCGTCTCAGGCGCCGCTGCGGGCGCGTACCGAATAGACAAACTCCCGCACTGCGTCTCCCAACAGGACAAGTTTTGCAAGAGACCATCGACCCTCGCGGCCAAAAGTGTTCGCCGGCCGGACAAGCCTGTCCACCATGGCCTGCTGCGGGGCGAGCCAGTCGGCCGTGATGCGGCCGGCGGCGCTGCGGTCAACGCTGCCGGGGTTCTGGCCGGCCGCCTGCGCGAAGCGGACGGCGGCTATGGCCAGTTCGCTCTGCCGCCGCGGCAGGTCGTCGGCGACAGTCTGCACAGCCAGCCTGTCCCAGGGGTCGCGGGGTTGAAGGTCGCGGCTCGCCGCCCGCAGCCGGTCGAGGCCAAGGGCCTCGCCGACCTGGTGCTGGATGAACAGACACGCCTCCAGAGGCCAGCCTGTTTCCCCGGCGATCGCCACCGTCTCGCGCGCCGAGGCGAGCGCCCGCACCCGGGCGACCTCCTCAGCGATGTCCGCCGGGGCGCCCGCCGTCCGGTAGAGGTCGGCGCGCGCCTGGACGCGCTGCATCACCAGCGGCGAGAGCGCTGAGGCCAGATGCGTGCGAATGCGCCCGATGGCGTCCCCATAGCCTGACAGGACGGCGCCGACCGGCTTGCGGCCAAAGTCCGGATCCGCCGCAAATGCGCCAGCCAGCAGACGCAGATTGGCGCTCGTCTCAACCATCATCAGCGTCTGGGCCTCAGCCGGTATGGCGCCGTCCAGACCGTTGATCCGCCCGATCAGGTCGTCCAGACAAAAAGCCCCGAACGCCGCCTCGAACCCCTGGCAGAGCAGTCCGGCGTCAACCCCTTCACTGTCGCGTTTAAGAACGGCGAAGCCGGCCCCTGTCATGTTGACGAGACGGTTGGAGAGCTGTGTGGCGATAATCTCCCGGCGCAGGCGATGGCGCCGCCGCGCCGGTGCAAAGGCCCGAAGGTCGCCCGGAAAATAATCCGCCAGCAGCGCCTCGAATGTCGGGTCGTCGGGCGCCGGGGAGGCGACAATCGCGTCAAACAGATCCAGCTTTGCATAGGCCATCAGCACGGCCAGTTCGGGCCGGGTCAGCCCCTCGCCGCTCTCGCGCAGCCGGCGCAGAGCCTCCGCCGAGGGAAGACCTTCAAGTGTCCGGTCGAGCCGGCCTCTGGCCTCAAGGGAGAGAATAAGCGCCTCGTGGGCGTCAAGGTCAGATGCGGCTGTGGCCTGCATGACGCTGAGCGCGCCCGTCTGTGCGTAATTATTGGCCAGGACCAGACGCCCGACATCGTCCGTCATGCCGGCCAGAAGGCTGTTGCGGTCCGCCAGCCTCAGCGCGCCCTCGCTGATCGCCTCCGTGGTCAGGATCTTGATGTTGACCTCATGATCGGAGCTGTCGACGCCCGCCGAGTTGTCGATGGCGTCCGTGTTGATGCGTCCGCCCCGACGCGCGAACTCGATGCGCCCGGCCTGCGTCACGCCCAGATTGGCGCCCTCGGCGATGACGCGGGCGCGGACATCCCTGGCGTCCACCCTCAGGCTGTCATTGGTCTTGTCGCCAACATCCGCATGTGACTGGCCCGAGGCCTTGATGTAGGCGCCGATACCGCCAAACCACAGAAGATCAGTCTCCGCCGTCAGCAGGGCCCGGATAAGAGCATCCGGAGTGACCGCCTGCTCGCTGAGCCCGGTCAGGGCCCTGACCTCCGGCGACAGGGGGATGGACTTGGCCTGGCGCTCGTACACGCCCCCGCCGCGGGAAATGAGAGAGGCGTCATAGTCGGCCCATGACGAACGGGGCAGGGCGAAGAGGCGGTTGCGCTCGCCCCAGGATGCGTCAAGGTCGGTCGGGTCAGGGTCGAGGAAGATATGGCGATGATCAAAAGCGGCCCGCAGGCGGATGCATTTTGACAGGAGCATGCCGTTGCCGAAAACATCCCCCGACATGTCGCCGATGCCGATGACCGAGAAGGGCTCTGTCTGCGTATCGCGGCCCATCTCCCGGAAGTGGCGCTTCACCGCCTCCCAGGCGCCGCGGGCGGTAATGCCCATCTTCTTGTGATCATAGCCCGCCGATCCGCCCGAGGCGAACGCATCACCCAGCCAGAAACCCCGCTCGGCGGCGAGCCCGTTGGCGATGTCGGAAAACGTCGCCGTTCCCTTGTCGGCGGCGACAACAAGATACGGATCATCGCCATCCCACGCCACGACGCCGGAGGGATGGACGGTCTGTCCCCCGATGATGTTGTCGGTGATCTCCAGCAGTGCGCCCACAAAGGTACGGTAGGCTCTTACGCCTGCGGCCTGCGTCTCCTCCCGCGAGGCGCGCGGCGGCAGATTCTTGGGGTAAAAGCCCCCCTTGGCGCCCACCGGCACGATGACGGCGTTTTTCACCTGCTGGGCTTTGACAAGCCCGAGCACCTCGGTGCGGAAGTCGTCGCGCCGATCCGACCATCGCAGGCCGCCGCGCGCAACCGGCCCGAACCTGAGATGCACGCCCTCGACGTCCGGGGAACAGACAAATATCTCGCGGTAGGGGCGGGGCAGGGGCAAGGGATCGGCCTCCTGGCTTGCGATCTTGACGGCGATGTGCCGCAGGAAGCGGCCCTGGCTGTCGCGCAGATAGAAACTGGTCCGCTGGCAGGCCCTGATAAGCCCCAGCAGGCGACGCAGGGCGCGGTCGGCGTCCAGCTGGGCGACGGCGCCGAGCTGCATCTCAATGGCGGCGATAAGGGGCGCACAGGCGCTGCGGCGCTGATCAAGATCGTCCGGCCGTGCAGGATCGAATTTTGTGGCGAACAGCTGCAGCAGGAGACGCGCGATATCAGGGTGCTCGCGCAGCGAGCGGATCTGCACCGCCTCGGACGGATCAAGGCCGGACTGACTGCGGAACCGGCACAGCGTGCGCAGGAGCGCCGCCGCCCGCCAGTCCTCGCCCAGCGCGACGACGAGACTGTTGAAGCCGTCATTCTCGCACTCGCGCGCCCAGATCGCCTCGAAGGCCTCCTCAAAGCGGCCATCCAGCCGCTTCTGTCCCGGCGTCCTGTCAATGCGCAGGTCATGCACATAGACAACGCCAGGACCCTCATCCCCGGCGCCGGACAGACGGACCGGATAGCCCACCTCAGCCTGAACCCGCAGTCCCATGTTCTCCAGGACCGGCACGATCTCGGCAAGATCCAGAGGCTGGTCGCGATGATAGATCTTGACCCGGCTGACATCGCCGCCCGCGTTAGGCTCTCCGGTTTCATCGCCGGCTTCAGGCCCGGCTTCATTCCCGTCTTCAGGGCCCCAGACGCGCACGCGCAGCGCACGGCCACCGGGCAGGCCCGCGATCGCCAGAAGATCGCCAAGCCCTTCTTCGGGCGCAAAAGCTTCCTTGTAGGCCGCCGTAAAGCTGGCGCGCGGCAGGAGCGCTGCGTCCCTGTTCATCGCACGCGCCACCCGCGCCAGCGCATCTTCCCACGTCTCGAACAGCTGCGCCATGGCGAGGTCGAGGGCCCGTTCGTCGGGCTCCGGGTGGCCGCGGTCGAGCCCGATGATGAGATGGACGCGGGCCAGCGGACCCTCACCGAAGGCGGGATAGAAGGCCGTGGTGCGTCCGCCATAGGCGTCCGCCAGGAGCCGGTGAGCGCGCTCACGTAACTCCGAGGTATAACTGTCGCGCGGGGTATAGAGCAGGCAGGAGACGTAGCGGTCGAAGCGGTCGCGCCTGATGAAGAGGCGCGTGCGCGGGCGCACCAGAAGCCGCAGGACGCCGGAGGCGATACGCGACAGATCCGCCTCGGTGATCTGGAACAGCTCATCGCGCGGATAGGTCTTCAACACGGCATCAAGCTGTTTGGCCGAGAAGCGTGAACCACTGGCCGCGGCCGCCTTCACATTGGCTATCTTGCGTCGGATGAGGGGAACCTCGTCAGCCGTCCGGGTATAGGCTTCGGAGGTAAAGAGGCCGACAAAGCGCGTCTCGCCCGTGACCTCGCCCTGTGCGTCGTAGCGCTTGACGCCGATATAGTCGGCGTGGCTTCGCCTGTGCACGCGCGAGACGAAACTCGCCTTCGCCACGATGACCGGAGAAGGCTCGTTGATGAAGGCGCGCACAGCCGGGGCCAGCATCGTCGGCTCGGCTCCGCGCGAGAGCACGTTACGCGCCGGATCACGCAGGATGCCAAGGCCAGAGGCTTCGTCCACGATCGGCTCTTCGGCCGCCAGCTGTCCATCCGCGTTGATGGCGAAGGTGTAGTCGCGCGCTCCGAGGTAGGTGAAGTTCTCATCCGCCAGCCAGGCAAGAAAGGCGCGTGCTTCGTCAATCTCCTCAGCCGCCCGCCCGCCCTCCGGCCTGACCGTCCCGAGCGCGCGCGAGACCTCCTCCATCTTGGCCCGCATGGCGAGGAAGTCGGCGTTGACAACCTCTACGTCGGCGAAGGCCTCCTCAAGCCGCCTGTGCAGGTCCGCACGTGCGGCGTCCTCCAGAAGGGGCAGATGGATCTGGATCGCCGACCGTCGCTGGCCGTGGCCCACGGCGATAACCGGGTGGAGAACCGCCTGAATGTCAACGCGGGCCTCCTGGACGGCGTGGATGGCGCTGTCGACAAGGAAGGCCATGTCCGCTCCGACGATCTCGGCGACCTCAAGGCGCAGGCTCTCGCCCGAGGGCCCGACGGGGCGGCGGATGCGGATGCGCCGGACCGGATCAGCGCTATGGGCTGCATGGAAGTCCCAGAGATCGATGGCGAGCGCGGCCGCATCGCTGCAGGACAACAGCAGGCAGTCATCGATGAAGGCGTCGGCGCGGTACTGGTCCAGGAAATCCCTCAGCGCCTCCGGGGGCGCCCCGGAGGCGCCAGGCCTCCTCATGGCGTCGGCCAGAAAGTCCTCACGCGGAAAGGCCAGATCGTTTGTCAGGGTGGAAAGCTCCTCATGAGCGCCGGACGGTCAGTCATACGTTCTGTTCCGTCAAAAGAGGTCTAAACCGACCCCGCATCATCCATCAAGGGAGAGAAGCTACCCTCTGATTATTGCTTTGCGGTGAAATTCACCTGAAGAACGCAGTCGCCGTCAGGCCTCACGGGTCACCCCCCCCGAACCTCCCCTTCTCCTCAGCCGGCAACACCGACCCGCCCGCCGCCTGCGGGTCGTCCCCGGGCCGCCCGTCAGCCGACATCAGGATCGCGATCCATCGCGCGCCGGGCGTCTGGGCCAGAACAATCATGACAAGAACGCTGAGCGGTCCGGACAGAAACATGCCGACAGGCCCCCACAGGCCGCCCCAGACCGCCAGCGACAGGAGAACAACCAGCGGGGACAGGTTGAGACTGCCCGCCTGCAGCCGCGGGGCGAGGAAGTTGCCGATCAGGAACTGCCAGACGCTGAGGCCGGCGAAGACCGAGGCGGCGCACAGAAGGGCGCTGTCGGGCATCCATGACGGCCAGCTCGCCTCGGGCTGCAGGATGGCGAACAGGGCCGGCAGGGTCGTGGCGATCATCGCCCCGATCGTGGGAATATAGTTGAGAACGAAGATAACGAATGACCAGAACAGCGCATTATCAAGTCCGAGCGCCTGCATGGTCAGATAGCTCAGCCCCGTCGACAGGATCGACAGCGAGGTCTGCACCCACAGATACTGTTCCATCGTCCGGCGGACCTGCTCACCGAGCCGGCGCGACCGCTCGCGCGCGGCGGGCTGGCGGAATATCCGGTCAAGCTTGCCTGAGAAGGACCCCGCCGAGACAGACAGGAAAGCCACATAGACAAGGATAAGAAGCATGTCGCCGATCAGGCCCGAGACAAAAGCCGCCGCCGTCGGCGCGATGGCGCCCGCATAGGCCGTCGCCAGATCCGAGAGCGTGGGCGTGCCGCCTCCGGCCGTCGCGGCCACAGAGGCCGGCGGCGGGCTCGCCCCGGCCGCCTGCAGGCCGGGCAGCATATCGTAGATGTCGCGGATAACCGTGTTGATCTGCGCCTCATAGCCCGCCGACTTCGACTGGAATTCAGCGATGGCCCCCGAGACGATGCTGACAAAGGTCAGGACGCTGAGGGCGACCAGCGTGACGGCCAGCAGGCTTGCAACCCAGCCGGGCAGATGGGGAAAGGGCCTGCGTATCGCCCGGGCGAAGCCTTCCATGATCAGCCAGATAAAGGCAGCCATGGCGAAGGGGGCGAGGATGCGCGCCCCGCTCCAGAGAACAAGGCCGATGGCGCATGTTGCGATGAGCCAGACCCCGGAGTTAAGCCACCGTGCGCTGCTGGATGTGTCAGGCGTGTTCATGGCCGCAGACTTATTGCGCCTTGCCCTCCGTGCAAAGCAGCTTCATGACCGCAGTCTGACGCCTCTCTTCGGGCGGATACGGGCGTCTGCACTCTGGCGGAGGCTGCGGGTGCGATGGCTCTCAGTAACGGGAAGCGATGATGACTGAAGCTGTTTTTCTTGGCGGCGGCGGCCCTGACTACAGACAGCCCCAGTCCCTTCTCCTGGCGCGCGCTAACCGCCATGGCCTCATCGCCGGGGCGACGGGATCGGGTAAGACCGTAACGCTTCAGGTTATGGCCGAACAGTTCTCCGCGGCCGGCGTTCCTGTCTTCTGCGCTGATATCAAGGGAGACCTGTCAGGCCTGTGCCTGGCGGGACATCCGCAGGGAAAAATGCTGGAGGCCTTCAGCGCCCGGGCCAGCCAGATCGGTCTGTCTCCTCTGACCTTCAGCGCAGCACCCTGCCTGTTCTGGGATCTTTTCGGCGTCCGCGGACATCCTGTCCGCACCAGCATCAGCGAGATGGGACCCCAGCTGCTGGCCCGACTGCTGGGATGTAATCCGACCCAGGAAGGCGTCATCACCATCGCCTTCCAGTATGCAGACGACAACAATCTCCTGCTCCTCGACTTCAAGGACCTGCGCGCTCTTCTGGCGCACATCTCCACGATCGGGCCGCAGATCCAGCGCGCTTATGGCAATGTCGCACCCGCTTCCATCGGCGCCGTGCAGCGCTCGCTTCTGCTGCTCGAGCGGGAAGGGGCTGCCCACCTTTTCGGGGAACCGGCCTTCGAGCTCTCTGATCTCATGCGCCTTGACGCCGAGGGGCGCGGCTATGTCAGCGTTCTGGACGCCACCACCCTCATCCAGTCCCCGCGGCTCTATTCCACCTTCCTGCTCTGGCTCATGGCCGAACTCTTCGAACAGCTCCCGGAGGTTGGGGATACTGACAAGCCGCGTCTGGTTTTCTTTTTCGACGAGGCTCACCTCCTGTTTGACGACGCTCCAAAGGCTCTGACCGACAAGATCGAGCAGGTCGTCCGCCTGATCCGGTCGAAGGGCGTCGGGCTCTATTTCGTGACGCAGAATCCAAAAGACCTGCCCGAGAGCGTGCTCGCCCAGCTCGGATGCCGCATCCAGCACGCCCTGCGCGCCTACACCCCGACGGAACGCAAGGCTGTCCGGGCGGCCGCCCAGAGTTTCCGGGCCAACCCGGATATCGACACCGAGACGGCGATCACCGAGCTCGCGACCGGTGAGGCGCTCGTCTCCGCACTTGATGAAAGGGGCGCGCCAAGCGTGGTTCAGCGCACCCTTATCCGTCCGCCCTGCTCGCATCTCGGGCCAGCCCCCGCAGAGGTCCGACAGGCCGTCCAGGCGGCAAGTCCGGTCGGGGCCAGGTATGACGCCGTCGTCGACCGGGTGTCGGCCTACGAGGTGCTGACCGCCCGCGAGGCGGGCGCCGCGCGGGAAGCGGACGCCCTGCGACGCGCCGAGATCGCCGAGGCTGAGGCGGCCCGCACCCGCCGGAAGGTTACAGAGGAGGCCCGGCCCCCGCGCCGCGCAGCCCCGGCCCGCCAGAGCCCGGCGGAGGCGGCGCAGTCCGTCTTTCTGCGCACGGCGACCCGTGAGCTCGCCAAATTCGTTTTCCGCGGCATCTTCGGCAACCGGAAACGCTGACACGCATGTGCGGTAAGTTCACCCAGATGGCGACATGGCCTGAGGTGGCGGCTTTCAGCGCCCCGCTCAGCGCCCAATCCCCGGATACGCCTCTTTTAACTGCAACGCCGATGCGTTCAGCAGAGGTTCTCAGCATAGGCCCGGATGGCGCCCGCCAGCTCGCCCGCATGCGGTGGGGATTTGGGACGAGCGCTGAGGCGCCCCGCAGACCCGCTCACCTGCATGCCCGCGCCGAAACCGCTGACACGCGGCCCGCCTTCGCGGACGCCTTTTCGAGGCGCCGCGGCCTTGTCATTGTGCAGACCTTCAATGAAGGCGAAACCTCGCCCGGCGGCCGCACGCACCAGTGGGTCATCTCTGCAAAAGACCGCAGGCCGATCGGCCTCGCCGTCATCTGGAGAAGCGAGGCGTCCCCGGCCGACCCCGGCCCGGCCTTTGTCATGCTCACAGTCCCGCCCAATCCGCTCATCGCGCGTATTACAGATCGCATGCCCGCTGTTATCAGTCAGCAGGACTGGCCGGTGTGGCTTGGCGAAACAGGCGCCTCGCTGTCGGAGATAAAAGGGCTGCTGAGACCGTTTGCCGAAGATGGCGCCTGGGAGATGAGCCCGCAGCCGCCTTCGCAGACATCCGCCGCTTCTGCGAACAAGCGCCAGCTCGATCTCTTCTGATACTCCCTGCACGGATCATCTGCAGGATCCGGCGGAGGCTCGCCCGCGACGGGCGCAACCTTGCTCCTGCATCGCGCATCTGCGCCCCCAACCGTCCGGAAAAAATCGTCAGAAAAAATTTTCAAGCGGACTCGCGCGCCGCAATTTGGAAACTTCGCGTTCAGTTTCTCGCGGCAGTTTGCACGTCATCAGATCGATACGAGACATGCACAGTGCATGCCTCGCAGCCAGAAGAGACGACCCGGAGACACCCATGACGACCAGGACCAAAGCCACGAAGACGACGATCGCGACCCCGACCACGACGCCCTCAACCACGACGCCCCCAAACACGACGCCCCCAACCAACACGCCGGCAGTGAGCCTCGCCGAACCGGTGGCGCCCAAGGCCGCAGCGCCCAAAGCCAGCGCGAAGAAGAACCCGGTCAAGAGCATTGCCGCTCCCAGCCTCCCGCCGGCGCCAGGCGCCGTCGTGATCCCCATGCCGCTCAAGCCGGCTGTGAAGGCGAGGCAGGCGAAAGCCGCTGGCAAGCCTCTGGCGAAAGCGAAGGCGAAGCCCGCGCCGAAAACGGCGGCAGGCAGGACCGCAGCGAGCGCCACGACCCGGAAACGGGCGGCTGCTCCGGTCGCGCGCAAGGCCGCGGCCAAGCCCGCCGCCGGCAAGCTGAAGGTTGCAGCCGCCGCCGTGAAGCCGGCTGGCAGGCTTGCACGCAAGAAGAAGTAACCCGTAAGGCGCGGCCGCCCGGGCTGCACCCCCTTACTGATCAGTCAACGGCCGGCGCGACCGCCAAAGGGTCGCGCCGGTTGCGTTTGGGGCGTGTGGATCAGAGGAGCCAGGCGCCGCAAGGCCCGGGCGCCGTTCAGGGCCGGTTGACCAGGAGATGCCAGGCAAGGGCGCCCAGGCCCGCAGCGGCGCCAAGGGCTGCAAGCTTCAGGACGTGTGTCATGATCGTCCGGCCCGGGCGGGCGGGCGGGGGAGGCGCCTCGGCGGCCCGCGCAAGCGCCGCCTCCAGCCGGTCAAGGGTTTCGGGCAGGCGCCTCAGGCGGGCGATGGCCTCCCCGGCTGTGTCGACGGCCAGGCGCCGCAGACCCTCCGGACCAAATTCGCGGCGGCTCCAGCGTTCGACAACCGGCCGGGCCGCCTGCCAGATGTTATGGGACGGATCAATTGACCGCGCCACGCCTTCAACCTGGACCATTGTCTTCTGCAGCAGGATCAGCTCAGGCCGCAGATGCATGCCAAACTGACGCGTGATGTCGAAGAGCTGCAGGAGAAGGCGCGCCATCGACATGTTGGCGGCGTCCTTGCCGAAAATCGGCTCGCCCACTGAACGCAGGGCCTGCGCGAAGGCGTCAACGGAGTGCTCGGCGGGGACATAGCCGGCCTCGAAATGGACCCTCGCGACGCCCTTGTAGTCACGTTCGAGAAAACCCTTGATGATCTGGGCCAGGAACATCCGCTCATTCATCCCGATGCGGCCCATGATCCCATAGTCGACCAGAAACAGCCGGCCATCCCTGCTGAGGATCATGTTACCCTCATGCAGGTCAGCATGAAAAAATCCATGGTCGAGGGCGCACGCAAGAAAGCCGCGCGTGACGCGGTTGGCCAGGTCGATACGCTCCTCCGGGCTCAGCGGCCCCGGATGCGTCAGCGATCGTCCATCGATCCATTCCGTCGTCAGGACGCGCTGACTGGTGCGCTCCCAGTCGACGGCCGGTGCATAAACATACCCGTCCGCCGACGTGATGTCGGCAAACTCCGAGGCCGCACCCGCCTCAAAACGCAGATCCATCTCCCGGCTCAGAGACTTCGCCATCGTGTCAATGAAAGCGACCGGCTCCATGCGTCTGATTTCCGGGTTGCGGCTCGCCTGCGCGGCCGCCGCCATGCGCTTCATCGCCCGGACTTCGGTTTCGATCCTGCGCTCGATGTCCGGCCGCAGGATCTTGACGGCGCGCGCCCCGGATGGCGTCTCCAGACGATGAACCTGCGCGACGGAGGCGGCCGCGACCGGCTCGGATATGTCAGGAAAGAGGCGCGCTGTGTCCTCGCCGAAGGCCTCGGTGAGCGTCCGGATGGCGAGGGATCTGGGGAAGGGCGCCAGCGCATCCTTCAGTCGCGACAGATCACTGGCTGCGCTCATGCCGATCAGATCGGGCCGCGTGGCGAGGAACTGGCCCAGCTTGATCCACGCCGGTCCCAGCTTCTCGAGGGCGCGGGCCAGGCGCTGACCGGGTCGGCCCCCGCCGCCGCCGCCGGGCAGGAGGCGCAGGCATGCGCCAGCCGCCCGGGCCGCCAGAGGTATGCGGGCGCGATAAGCCTCGGGCATCAGAACGTCATGGCGGGCCATGACCAGGCCGGCCCTTACCAGGCGCAGATAGTCAGACAGAGCCGTGAACATCGCCTATAACGCCCATCCCGTGTGCAGGCAGGCGATGCCGCCTGAATAGTTCCGGTAGCTGACCTGACTGAAGCCGGCCGCGCGGATGCGGTCGGCGAAGGTCTGCTGATCGGGGAACCGACGGATCGATTCGACCAGATACTGATAGGACGCCCTGTCGCCGGTCACCAGCTCGCCCAGCCATGGAATGACGGCGAAGGAATACCTGTCATAGACAGACTGCAGCACTCTCTGGGCCGGCGATGAGAATTCCAGGCAGGCAAAACGCCCGCCGGGCCTCAGGACACGCCTGAATTCCCCGAGCGCCCTGTCGATCTCAACGACGTTACGGATGCCAAAAGAAATGGTGAGCGCATCGGCAGCGCCATCGGCGAAGGGCAGGCTGGCCGCGTCGCAGACGATGCGCGGCATATTCCTGTCCTCAGGCCGCACCCCGGCCGCCAGCATCGCTTCATTGATATCCGAGACGATGGTGAGCGTCTCAGCCTCTGTCTGACGCCGCCGCGCCACCTCACCGGCCCGCCTCTGAAAGGCGCGGGCGACGTCGCCCGTGCCGCCGGCCACGTCGATCAGGCGCTCTCCCGGCTGCGGGTTCAGCCAGTCGATCATACTGGCTTTCCAGATCCTGTGGACGCCGGCCGACATCAGGTCGTTCATGAGGTCATACTGGCCGGCGACCGAGGCGAAGACGCCTCTGACGCGGCGGGATTTTTCATCCCGGCTGACATCCTCAAATCCGAATGAGACCGTATCCTCGTCCAAGGCGCCCTGATCCTGGTGTCTGACGACGCGAGCATAGGCGAAGGCGCGGGCTCGGGCTATACGCCCGCCCATGCCGGAGTTACCTGAAGTCGAGACTGTTCGTCGCGGACTGGCCCCCGCCATGGAGGGCCGGCGCATCCTTCGGGTGGAGCTACGCCGCAAGGACCTGCGTTTCCCGTTTCCGGAGAATTTCTGCCGCCGCATCGAAGGCTCGGCCCTGATCCGCCTGGCCCGCCGCGCCAAGTACCTTGTTGCGGAGTTGTCGGGCGGGGAGGCCCTGATCATGCATCTTGGCATGACCGGTCGCTTCACGATCGGACATCATCAGCCAGGCCTCTTCCACCATCCGGCCGGCGCCGCCGCGCGACACGACCACGTCATTTTCGAGGTCGAGGGCGGAGTTCAGGTCGTCTTCAACGACGCCCGGCGTTTCGGCTTTATGGATCTCTGGCCGCTGGCCCGTCTGGATGACTATCCCGCCTTCGCCGCGATGGGGCCCGAGCCGGTCGAAGAGGCTTTTTCAGGCGGCTATCTGAGGGCCGCCTTCGCCGGCGTTAAGAGCCCGGTCAAATCAGCCCTGATGGATCAGACGGTGGTGGCGGGTCTGGGAAACATATATGTCTGCGAGGCCCTGTTCCGGGCCGGGGTGTCGCCGCAGCGTCTGGCCTGCCGTATCGGTCCGGAGCGTCTGGACAGACTGGCGCACGAGGTGCGAGCCGTTATCGAGGAAGCCATCGCCGCCGGCGGCTCGACCATCTCCGATTATCAGAACGCCGGCGGCGCTCCCGGCTATTTCCAGCAGTCCCTGCGCGTCTATGACCGGCAGGGAGAGCCCTGCCTGACATGTGCGCGCCCGGTCAGGCGCCGCGTGCAGGCTGGCCGCTCGACGTTTTACTGTTCATCCTGCCAGAGGTGACAGACCGATATGACAGACGCCGCCCTTCGCCCCCGTCATCGGCTGTATGGCCGCGCCGCCGGTAAACCCCTGTCGCAGCGACAGACGCGACTTGTCGCCGACCTCGGGCCAAAGCTCGCTGTCCCCGAGACCGGCAAGGGCGCTCTTGACCCCGCCAGCCTGTTCTCCCCGCCCTGCGCTGAGGTCTGGCTGGAGATAGGGTTTGGCGGCGGCGAGCATCTGGCCGGACAGGCCGCCCGTCACCCGCAGAACGGTTTTATCGGGGCTGAGCCCTTTATCGATGGCGTCGCCAAACTCCTGACCGCTATCGAGGAGCAGGCTCTCTCCAATATACGCGTACGCCGTGGCGATGCGCGCGACCTGATCGCCAGTCTGGCCGATGCGAGCCTTGCCCGCATCTTCATCCTTTTCCCCGATCCCTGGCCAAAGACCCGTCACGCCAAGCGCCGCCTCATCCAGCCCGGCGTCGTCGCTGAGCTGGCGCGCTGTCTGAAGCCGGGAGGGCGGCTCAGATTTGCAACCGACTGGGCCGACTACGCCAACAGGGCGCTTGCCGATATTCTGGCTGACGGCCGCTTCGACTGGCAGGCGAGGCGCGCCGATGACTGGCGTATCCCTCCGGCCGACCACGTGACCACCCGCTATCAGGAAAAAAGACTGGGCGATTGCGCCCCTGTGTTCTTCGATTTCGTGCGCCGCTTTGATTAGGGGTCCGCAGGCTTTTCGAACACCGCGATGAAACGGTCCGTGCGCCCCCGCAGGCTCGGCCAGAACACATTCATCCGGCGGTTGTCATAAGGGCTCTCAATCTCGAATGCGGTCAGCGGTCTGAAGCCGGCGCCGAGAAACAGCGCGGTGAGGGTTTCCGAACTGATCCGATGGAGCCCCGCCTGCTGAGCGAGCGGCATGCCGCTGGCGGCGTTGTGATCTTCCACCATTACGACGCCACCCGGGTTCAGCAGGGCAAGGAGGCCAAGACTGATCGCCTGCACATCCCCGCCCTCCAGGAGCATGTCATGAAAGACCTGCCCCAGAAGGATCACATCATAGCGCCCCTCGCTCGCGCCGATCTCATTCCAGCCGGCTGTCAGCCAGCCAATGTTGGCGCGCCCCATCCAGGCGGCCTGCCGCTCGGGGTCCATGCCCGGGAACTGAGCGATCCAGCCGGGCGTATTGTGGATGTCGACATGGCCGCCCTCGCCGACAAGCGAGGCGTAGATCAGGGCCAGATAGCCCCCGCCCGAGCCAATATCGAGAACCCGTCCTCCCAGGAGAGGTCTCTCCCGCGGCCAGGCCGCCGCAATGATCCTGGCCACCTCCCGCCGCTCGTCGCGCAGCCGGTGATCGAGCGGCCTGTCCGGAGCCGCGAGCGCCCGGGCGATGCGCTCCTCCCGCCCGGACGCTTCGGCGCGGCAGGCCGGGCAGGGTGATGCGCCCGGATGGCCATCCTGCCGGGGCTGGCCATCCTGCCGGGGCTGGGCTGAGGCCAGGCCAGCGCTGAGGGCCAGCAGTCCGGCTGCGAGCGCGACGGCCGCCAGCGCCCGCCATCCACGCAAGGGCGCGCGCATCAGTGACGGATCAGCCAGTTGAACGGCCTCACGGATGTTTCGGCCCAGAGACCGGCCAGGGCGTAAGGATCGCTGGCGAAGATGGACGTCGCTTCAGCAAGCGTTTCGGCTTCCACCACCAGAAGGGATCCAATCGGCGTCTGCCCATCCTCGCCGAGCATGGGCCCGCCGATCCTGACCGACGGACGAAGCGCTTCAACCCACGCCAGATGCGCTTCGCGGGTCGCCTTGCGCAAGCCAAGCGCGCCGGGCCGGTCCAGGCCGCAGAAAACAAAAAGCGCCATCAGCCTTCGCCTCCCATCGGGCGGTTAAGGAGCCGGTCGACGGCGGACCTCGCATCCAGCCTGCCCTCGATCATGTCCAGAACAACCTCGCAGATCGGCAGCTCCACGCCAAGTCTGGCGCCAAGCGCAATGAGCGCTGGCGCCGTTTCAGCGCCTTCCGTCACCGATGTCCGCGCAGCGAGTATTGCGCTTGCGGCCCGGCCGCGGCCCAGCTCCATGCCAAAGCTCATATTGCGGGACTGGCTGGAGGAGCAGGTCAGAACAAGATCGCCAAGGCCGCACAGTCCGCTCAGGGTTTCCGGGCGGCCGCCCAGTGCGATCCCGAGGCGCGTCATTTCGGCGAAGCCGCGGGCGATCAGAGCGGCGTGCGCTGAGCGACCCAGGCCCATGCCCTCGCAGACGCCACAGGCGATCGCCAGAACATTCTTGATGGCGCCGCCCGCTTCCGCCCCCGTCAGATCATCGCTCCAGTAGATGCGGAAATGCGGGCGTCCGATCGAGGCGGTCCAGGTTTCGGCAAGCGCGCGGCCCTCGCAGGCGAGTGTGACCGCCGTTGGCAGGCCGCGGGCCACATCGCTGGCGAAGGAGGGACCGGAGAGCACCGCCGGGCGCGCCTCTGGCGCCTCCTCCCTGAGAATGTCGGTCATCAGCTTGAGCGTGCCGCGTTCGATGCCTTTCGAACACAGGGCGACCGGCGTCCCGGGCCTGAGGCCCGGCGCGGCCCGTCGCAGCGTCGCGCGCATGTGCTGGGCCGGCGCCGCCATCAGTATGGCGTCGCAATCGGCAAGGACGCCCATGTCCGCCGAGGCGGTCATGGCCGGGATGGAGACCCCCGGGAGATAAAGCGGGTTGCCGCCGCCCTCAGCGAGGCTGCGGGCGACCTCGCTTTCATGCGCCCAGAGCGCGACATCCCGGCCAGCGGCGCGCGCGCACAGCGCGAGCGCCGTGCCCCAGGCGCCCGCGCCGGCGACACCGATCCGGGCGAAGACATCTGCCGCTACGTCATTATCAGTTGAAGATTTCATTGAACGTTTAGTGTTCCGTGATTAAAGAGACGTCATGACCGCACAGCAGTCCACAGACATGTCCGCTGAGCGCGCCGATCCGCGCCGCTCCATTCTGCAGGCCGCAGTCGAGCGTATCCTCCACTATGGATACAACAAGACCACCATGTCGGAGATCGCCACGGACTGCGGCATGTCGGCTGGCAATATCTATCGCTTTTATCCCTCGAAGATCGATATCGCCGAGGCCATGACGCGTGATTACAACGCCGAAACGGCCGCCGGCTATGCTGCGATACTGCGTGATTCAGGCCGCTCTCCCTCCCGCAAGCTCCACGACTTTTTCAACTTCAGGCTGGAGCGGACCTTCAGAACCTTTGAAAAGCATCCCCGGCTGATGGAGCTGGCCGACATTCTCCGGCGCGAGCGTCCCGACTTTCTGGCGGAAACCAACGCCCAGGAGCGCATAGAGATCGAGAAGATTCTTGAAGAAGGCCAGCGGTCAGGAGATTTCGCCCTGCCGGCCGACCTCACCATCACCGCTGACCTCGTGCAGTGCGCCATGATGAAGTTCCGTATCCCCCAACTCTGGACGACCGAGCGGCTCGACGCCCTCCAGAAGGAGATGGAGGGCCTTTTGAACCTTATTTTTACAGGACTTTCTGCACGCCGCTAGCGCTGCTGCGGAAAATTCCGCCTGTTCCCGTTGAACATCTGACCTCCGTCCCCATCTCTGCCCGTCGCTTAGCATGTGCAGCAAATCTGGCGCTTATGACGCTTGTGCAGCAAAAATAATGAACGTTTAGAGTTTTATTCATTGCAATCCAATCAGACCTGTACTACGTAGTAATCATGGACGGGACACAGAGCCCGCCAGAAATGAAGCCAGGGGCCGTCAGAAAACCCCGTCAAAAAAGGAACTCCCTCATGTCTGTCCTCCCCCGTACGTCCGACCTCGGCCCGGCCGCCATGGCCGTCCTGATCGCTTTCCCGCTGTCCTTCGCTGGCGTCAGCGCGATCCTCTACATGCTGGAACTTGGCGCCCGACTGGCTGCCTGACCGGCATTGAAGCTGCGGCCCGCTCCTCCTCCCCCCTCCTCCCCGGGGCGGCCGCAGCTTCCCGAATTCTCTGCGGCGCCGTGAGGCGCCTCTCGCGTCGAACGATCTCTCTCTCCCCATCGTTTCGGACGCTGCCTCGCGCCGGTCTTTCCCAAGAGAAAGACCGGCGCTTTTTTCTTCCCCAGCGGGCAACCCGCCGTGTCCTCACCCGACGTCGTCATGGGATTTTCAGCTCGCTGATCCAGGCCGCCAGCCGCCCGCCGGCTGTGCAGGTCCATCGCTTGCCGGGGACGCGCCGGCGGCTATAAGCGCGCGTCCACGCTCATGCGTTCAGGAGAGGCCCATGTCTGAGGCGAAACCCGCGCCCAAAAAAGTCGTGCTTGCCTATTCGGGCGGTCTGGACACCTCGATCATCCTGAAATGGCTGCAGACTGAATATGGCTGTGAGGTCGTCACCTTCACGGCTGACCTCGGGCAGGGCGAGGAGCTGGCGCCTGCGCGTCGCAAAGCCGAGCTCCTGGGCATCAGACCGGAGAATATCTTTATCGAGGACCTGCGCGAGGAGTTTGTCCGCGACTTCGTCTTTCCGATGTTCCGGGCCAACGCTCAGTATGAAGGGCTCTACCTTCTTGGCACATCCATCGCGCGCCCCCTCATCGCCAAGCGTCTGGTTGAGATCGCCCGCGAGACAGGCGCAGACGCCATCGCTCATGGCGCAACGGGCAAGGGCAATGATCAGGTCCGCTTCGAACTGTCAGCCTATGCGCTCAACCCGTCCATACGGGTCATAGCGCCCTGGCGCACCTGGGCCTTCCGATCGCGCACTGACCTCATCGACTTTGCCGAACGTCACCAGATACCCGTGGCCAGGGACAAGCGCGGGGAAGCCCCCTTCTCAGTGGACGCCAATCTTCTGCACTCATCATCCGAAGGCAAGGTTCTTGAAGACCCGGCTGTCGAAGCGCCGGCTTATGTCTATCAGCGTACGCTTTCGCCGATGGATGCGCCTGACCGGACGACCGAGATAGAGATCGGCTTTGAGGGCGGTGACGCCGTTTCGCTGAACGGTGCGCGTCTTTCGCCCGCCTCACTCCTGGCGGCGCTCAATGACCTCGGTCGCGACAACGGCATCGGGCGGCTCGATCTCGTAGAAAACCGGTTTGTCGGCATGAAGTCACGCGGCGTCTATGAGACGCCAGGAGGAACCATCCTGCTGCAGGCTCACCGCGCCATCGAGAGCATCACGCTCGATCGCGGTGCGGGCCATCTGAAGGATGAGCTCATGCCGCGCTATGCCGAGCTGATCTATAATGGCTTCTGGTTCTCGCCTGAGCGCGACATGCTGCAGGCGCTGATCGACAGAAGCCAGGCCAATGTCACAGGTCTTGTCCGGCTCAAGCTGTACAAGGGCAATGTCATCGTCGCCGGCCGCTCCTCGCCAAACTCGCTCTACTCAGCCGCTCACGTCACCTTCGAGGATGAGGCGGGCGCCTATGATCAGAAGGACGCCGAGGGCTTCATCAGGCTCAATGCGCTGCGCCTGCGCCTCCTGGGTCAGGCCCGCTTGCGACAGACGGACTGAGAGCGCATCGGGCAGGGGCATAACGGGCGGATAAGCATCCGTCCGCGACGCCTCAGCCGGTCAGCACGTCGGCCGCCTGCTTGGCGAAACGTTTGCGGTCATTGGGATCGAGGTAGATCTTGCGCAGGCGGATGTTCTCCGGGGTCACCTCGACCAGCTCATCGTCCTGAATATAGGCCAGGGCCTTCTCAAGCGTCATGCGGATCGGAGGGGTCAGGCGTACCGCCTCATCCGCCCCTGAGGCGCGGACATTGGTAAGCTTCTTGCCCTTGAGGACGTTGACTTCAAGGTCATTGCCGCGGGTGTGTTCGCCGATGATCATGCCTTCATAGACCTTGATGCCGGGCTCGATCATCATCGGGCCGCGATCCTCAAGATTCCACAGCGCGAACGCAACGCTCTCGCCTGCGCCGTTGGATATCAGAACGCCTGTGTGGCGGCCCCTGATCTCACCCTTGTGCGGGGCGTATTCGTGGAAGATCCGGTTCATCACGGCGGTGCCGCGCGTGTCAGACAGTAGTTCGCCCTGATAGCCGATCAGGCCGCGCGTAGGGGCGTGAAACACAAGGCGTGTGCGGCCGGCTCCCGATGGGCGCATGTCGATCATCTCGGCGCGGCGCTCCGAGAGCTTCTGCACCACGACGCCGGAGTGTTCCTCATCAACGTCGATGACGACCTCCTCGATCGGCTCAAGCGTCTCTCCGGTCCTGTCATCCTTCTGCATGACGACTTTGGGGCGCGAAACGCCAAGCTCAAAGCCCTCCCGGCGCATCGTCTCGATCAGCACGGCAAGCTGAAGCTCGCCGCGGCCGGCGACCTCGAAACTCTCGCTCTCCGTCGAGCGGGAGATCCTGAGAGCCACATTGCCCTCCGCTTCTCTCTGCAGGCGGTCCCATATGACGCGGCTGGTCACCTTTCTGCCTTCGGTGCCGGCGAGGGGAGAGTCATTGACCCGGAATGTCATCGCCAGCGTGGGCGGGTCGATCGGCTGGGCTGGCATGGCCTCGGTAACCGACGGGTCGCACACCGTATCGGCGACGGTCGCTTTCAGGAGGCCGGCGACCGAGACAATGTCTCCAGCCCTGCCTTCCTCGATCGGCGTCCGCTCAAGGCCTCTGAACGCCAGGACTTTGGAGATACGTCCCTGCTCAACGAGGCCGCCGTCGCGGGAGAGAACCTTGACGGTCTGGTTGGGTCTTACAGATCCGGCTGCAATGCGGCCTGTGAGAATCCGTCCGAGGAACGGATCTGACCCGATCGTGGTGCCGAGCAGGCGGAAAGGGCCAGGCTCGATGCCGGGCGGGGGAACGTGCGCGATAACGGTCTCGAACAGTGCCGACATGTCGCTCGTGCGGACCGCAGGATCCCTGCTCATCCATCCATTCTTGGCCGAGCCGTAGATAATCGGGAAGTCGAGCTGCTCATCGCTGGCGTCGAGATTGGCGAAGAGGTCGAAGACCTCATTGACAACCTCGACATGGCGCTCCTCGGGCTTGTCGATCTTGTTGACGCAGACAATCGGTCGCAATCCGACCTTAAGGGCTTTGGACACGACGAACTTCGTCTGAGGCATCGGCCCTTCGGCAGCGTCGACCAGCACGATAGCTCCGTCCACCATGTTCAGAATACGCTCGACCTCGCCGCCGAAATCGGCGTGACCGGGCGTATCGACGATGTTGATACGCACATCGTTCCAGACGACCGATGTCGCCTTGGCGAGGATCGTGATGCCGCGTTCGCGCTCGAGGTCGTTGGAATCCATCATGCGCTCGGTGGTCGCCTGGTTGTCGCGGAAGACCCCCGACTGCTTCAGGAGGCAGTCAACAAGGGTTGTCTTGCCATGGTCGACATGGGCGATGATGGCGATGTTACGCAGCTGCATGGGTCGGGTCGCTTCGGCTTCGGTTCTGATTTTTGAGCCTGGGGAGGTCTCGGTCGCCCGGCGCAATACAGGTCTTTTTGCAATAAAGCGAGCGCCGCCGGCGCCCGCCGGCGCGCCCGCCCCAGATGCGCCTGCCGGGACGCCCCCTGTTAGTCACCAGACCAGCCGGCCCTGCGGGGCGGATGCCGGCCCGCCCGCGCGTCAGACTGAGGGGTCCGGCAGCCTCGGACAGGCCCACCTCGCCTCCCTGCAGGCAATGAAATCAGGGCCTTGGAGGGCTGCAGGCGCCCGATGACGCTGGCCGTCTCCCGTCTCCCGGGATGGACGCTTAGCCCGGGAAGAGCTGGAGACCGATCTCCTCGATCTGCCCATCACGCAGCGCCAGACATGTCTCGCTCTCCAGGCCCTGTGTGAAACAATAGAGGGGGGCCGCCTCGGCGCGCAGGGCCTCGTAGGTCGCCTTGTCGAACCATTCGGAGGGCATGAACGGGAATTCGGCGCGCCGCGCCTGACCCTCCGTCTCTTCCCAGGGCGGAAGTTGTCCCGTCGTCGCCAGCCCGCCTTGAGGATCGATCCAGTCGCTCAGCGCCCGCGTCATGGCGGCCGCATCGGCCTGATCGGCGAGCCCGAACACCGTCTTTGCGGCGGAAGCCCAGGTAAAGACCGGCCAGCCATCGCGCGCCACAATGGCGAGGGTCACCACAGACGCTTCGCAGATGCTTCCGTTGGCGTAGGCGAGGATCCGGTAGGAGGGCTGGTCGCCGGGGCCGACAGGACCCCAGGGCGCTTCAGCCTGCGCCGCACAGCCCCTGACGCCGGCTTCCGCAGGCGAGGCCTGTTCGGCGGATCCGTCTGCAGGGGCCTCCTGCGGCTGGCAGGCCGCCAGGGCCAGCAGGCTTACACAGATGGCCAGCACACGCTTCATGACGTCCTGTCTCCTGCAGGAGGTGCGACGTCTAGCATGCAGCGCCACAGCCGGCCAGTTACTGGCCGGCCATTCACCGGGCGGCCCGCTGCGCCCCTGGGTCTAGTTTCCGCCGTTACGCTGCCTGACCTCGTTTTCCCGGGCGGCGGCCCGGTCTTCATCCGTCCATTCCACCGAAGGCGCAGCGCCCGCCGCGAAATCCTTTGATTTCTGGGCAAGGCGGTTCATGGAGTCCGACAACTGGCTCTTGTCGACGGCCATGTTGCGTGAGGCGGACTGTCCGACAGCTTCTGCATCGTCAAACTTCGAAAACTCCGCTCCGAGGAAAACGACCTCCCATCCCCGCGCCCGCACCCGATCGAGCGCCGCCCGGGCGGAGGCTTTGGTCATCTCCTGCGAGGCGTTTTCCTCTCCGTCGGTCATGATCACGAGGATCGCTTTCTCCGGCCGGTCCTTTTCAGCCAGAGAGACCAGGCGGCCGATGGCGTCATAAAGGGGCGTGGTGCCGCGCGGGGTCACCTCCTCAGACGTAATGGCTGTCCATCCATCCGCCCTGACGCCTCTGCGCAGCACGTCAAACTGCAGCCCGCCCTGCGCGTCGAAAACCGCCAGCGTGAGATCAGCAGTGATGCGCGGGCCGACATCTGATGCAGCCAGGCCGGAGGCATAGGCATTTACAGAGGACAGCGCTTCTGTCCACAGCGTCTCCATGGAACCTGTCCGGTCCAGCAGGATGTAGGAGTGTATCTCAGGCCTTGCTGGCGGACCGGCGCTTGCGGCTGTTGCGGTGACGGCGCCTCCTGCGCCAAGAGCAAGAAGAGCGGATAAGAGATTACGGAGCGTCATGGCGTGGTCCTGTTATCTGAGTGGATCGCAGTGTGCGGGCGGGCGCTGAACGCGAGGGCGGCCGGCTTCGCCGCGCCTGTGTCCGCCAGGGGAAGCTCCCCTGAGCGGACAGGCGCGCCGGCAGCCGCATAAGTCGCCAGGCTGATGAAAAAGGCCGCCAGAAGGAGCCTGAATGCGCCTGTCACCTGATGTCCCCTCGCGACGACCGCCGATCGAGGAGGCGGTCCGTCAGTCCTCACACCCACACGCTGAGGTTCGAATGGGGCCGGCCTGCGGCGGCATTGCGGGCAAAGCCGGGCCCTGCGGCGGTCAGTTCAGGGCGCGCACCCGCAACAGCGCCTTTCAGGATCGCGCCCCGTACGACAGGGTCCTCCGGATGTCCTGCGCCTGCCAATTGTCCTGAGCCTGGCCAATGTCCTGCGCCTGCCCAATGCCCTGCGCCTCTGTGTCTGCACAGGCCGCACAGCGGCCGGCGGCGCTCAGGCCTCGCTGACGTATTCCAGCTCGACGGGGCCAGTCATCAGAACATGGTCATCGCTCTCGCGCCAGTCGATGTCGATATCGCCCCCGTCATTGTGTACGCGCACACGGCGGTCGGTGAGATTGCGACGGGAAGCTGCGACAATGGCGGCGCAGTTGTTCGATCCGCATGCCAGCGTCTGGCCCGCATTGCGCTCCCAGGTCCGCAGCCTGGCCTGCGTACGCGAGAGGACCTGCAGGAAACCTGTATTGACGCCCTGAGGAAACAGGGGATGCCATTCGCACAGCGAGCCCACAGCCCTGACATCGACGGCGTCAAGGTCGGGCACGAAGAAGATGATGTGCGGATTGCCCATATTGACCGCCCCGGGCATCGACAGATACGGCGCATCAATCGGCCCGATCTTAAGATCAATGCCGCGCGTATCCATGCGTTCGGCCAGCGGGATCTCTTCCCACTTGAGAAGCGGTGAGCCCATATCGACCCGCACCCGCGCCGGCCCGGTCCGCTCCGAGGTCAGCCGCCCGGCGAGGGTCTCAACAATGACCCGGTCTTTTCCGGTCTCCTCCATAACGAGCCAGGCGACGCAGCGTGCGGCGTTCCCGCACGTCTCGGCAGACGATCCGTCCCTGTTCCAGATCCGCATGAAGACATCGCCCCGCAGCGTCTTTTCGAGGGCGATGACCTGATCGGCGCCGACACCGGTAGAGGGATCAGCGATGGCCCTGACCTGCTCGGGCTGGAGAGCGAGCGCGCCTGTCCGGTCATCAAAGATGACAAACGCGTTTCCCGCACCATTCATCTTCCAGAACTTCATGGTCGCAGACTTAAGGCCTGGACGGGCTGAACGCTAGTCGGCTGCGCGCGCTGGCCGCGTGGCCTTCCGCAACGCCTCGAAATAGGCGTAGAGATCCTCTTTTGAGCCTTCGGCGATGATCAGATCCGGCATGGTCGGATGACTGGTGCTGAACCAGACATTGAGCGCCATCCGGGTCATGCCCGGGGTTGAGGCGATGGCGGTGAAACTGCGCGCCTGGCTCGCCCGTGGGGCCGGTGCGCCCGGCTCGACCGCATGACACGCAGCACAGACCTCGCGTGCATAGGCCCGGCCGCGCAGCGCCGCCTCGCTCGCCTGCGCAGCCGGGGCCCCGGCAGGCTGCGCTTGACCGGGAGCCGCCAGCGTCACTGCGCCAAAAAGGCAGAGGCCTGTCAGACAACAGCCAGCCATCACATCTCTGAGACCCGGAACGGTCATGGCGCGCCTCCTTTCCCGGATATGTCATCTAAAATAAACGGCCCGGAGATGCGCCTTGATGCGCATCAATCCGGTTGCAGCTGCGGCGCTGGCTGCTAACCATGCCCGGGCAGACACAGGGTCGCCCGTACACAGGGTCGCCCGTAAACAGGGTCGGGCAGAGGTGGGGAATAGCGCGATGCGTTGGTTTCTGGCGGGGTGTGCAGTTGCGGTCCTAGCGGCATGCGCATCGGAGGAGGCGGTCAAAGTGGGCGGTGAAGGTATGGCGGTCAGCAGCGCGGCGGCGGACGCCTATGGTCTGGATCCCAGCGCCCATTTCTGGCTTGAGGACGTCGAGGGCGCTGAGGCTCTGGCCTTCGTGGCTCGCCAGAATGAACGCTCCCTGGCCGTCCTTGAGTCAGACGCCCGATACAAGGCCTTTTATGAGGACGCCCTGCGGATCACGACCTCCCGTGAGCGCATTCCCTACGGGTCCATACGCAACGGCCTGGTCTACAATTTCTGGCAGGATGAGCGTCATGAACGCGGCCTCTGGCGGCGTCAGAGCCTGGCCGACTACGCACGCGCAGGGGAGGGGTGGGAAACGCTCCTGGATGTTGATGCGCTGGCGGCGGCCGAAGGTCGCAACTGGGTCTACAAGGGCGTCGCCTGCCGTCCGCCGGAGTATGAGGACTGTCTCGTATCGCTCTCTGATGGCGGCAAGGACGCGGTTCGGGTCCGCGAGTACGCCATTCGTGGTGGCGCTGCGCGCGCCGGCTTCGTCCCCGGCGGTTTTGATATTCCGGAGGCCAAGACCTCGTTCGTCTGGGAAGATCAGGACACGCTGCTTGTATCGACCGACTGGGGCGCGGGCAGCCTCACGGAATCGGGCTATCCCTTCGTCGTCAAGCGGCTGAAGAGGGGACAGTCCCTTGCCCAGGCGCAGGAGGTGTTCACCGGCAAGCCGGACAATGTCGGCGTCTGGCCGGCGACATTTGAGGATGAAAACGGCAAGCAATGGTTCGGCGTCAGCCAGGCGGAGACGTTCTTCACCTCCGCAACCTTTGTGTTCGCAGCTGACGGCGCGCCCGTCCGGTTACCCCTGCCCGCCAAAGCCACCCCGCAGGGCGTTTTCGCTGACAGGCTGCTCGTGACGCTCGAAGAGGACTGGTCGCCTGCCGGGCAGGACAGTTTCAAGGCCGGTGATCTTATCGGCCTTCCCTGGAGCGCCTTTCTCTCGGACCAGCGGCTGGGGCGCATTGAGCTTGTTTTCCGCCCGACGGCCCGGCAGGCCCTGCAGGGCGTCGGCGTCACGCGCAACACCGTGCTGGTCAACATCTCCGATAACGTCGCAGTCAGGGTAATGGCCATGAACCCGGCCGGATCAGGCTGGACGGCCCGCGACCTTCCGCTGCCGCCCAGCGGCTCAGCCGGCGTTCTCTTCGCCGACAACCGCGAGACGACAGCCTTCCTCGGCTATGAGGGCTATCTCTCGCCCGATACGCTCTACAGTTATGATTCAGCCTCCGGCGAGGTGAGGCAGCTGCGTCAGCTGCCGGCATGGTTTGACGCCTCCGGCTATGTCGTTGACCAGCGTGAAGCGACGTCCCGTGACGGTGTCAGAGTTCCCTATTTCGTTGTCCATAAACGCACCATCGCGCTGGATGGATCCAACCCGACCCTGATGTACGGCTATGGCGGCTTCCAGGTCAGCCAGACGCCGGCCTATTCCGGAACGATCGGCAAGCTCTGGCTCGAGCAGGGCGGCGTGTTTGTTATGGCCAACATCCGCGGCGGAGGCGAGTTCGGGCCGGCCTGGCATCAGGCAGGCCTTAAAACCCGGCGTCAGGTCATCTATGACGATTTCATCGCCGTTGCTGAGGACCTTATCGCCCGCGGCGTCACCTCCCCGAAAAAGCTCGGCGCCATGGGCGGATCAAATGGCGGCCTGCTGATGGGCGTGATGTATGCTCAGCGTCCGGATCTGTTTAACGCCATCGTCTGCCAGGTCCCCCTGCTTGACATGCTGCGTTATCACACGCTGCTCGCTGGCGCGTCCTGGATGGATGAGTATGGCGATCCGGACATACCCGAGGAACGCGCTTTCCTTCAGACCATCTCGCCCTATCATAATGTCGATCCGGCAAAGACGTATCCTGAAATCTTCCTTGTCACCTCGACCAAGGATGACCGGGTCCATCCGGCTCATGCCCGCAAGATGGCGCATCGCCTGGAGGACCTCTCCAAGCCCTTCCTTTATTACGAGAACACCGATGGCGGACACTCGGCAGCCGCCAACCAGCGTGAAACCGCCCGGCGGCAGGCTCTGGAGTACACCTATCTGGCGCGCAAGCTCATGGATGGACGCTGAGGTCAGGGGCCAGGGCAAAGGCCTCGCGCGGATGGCCCCGTCCTGAGACGCCTCAAAAAGCGGCCCACAGGACGATCGGATGGCTCACCGAACGGCTCCTGTGCGGGGTGGACCCATCGCCGGGCCGCACGCGCATGCCTCCCGGCGAGAGATGGCGTTGCAGAGCAGCCATGTGTCTGGCTGTGCACTGCGCCTGCAGTCCTGTCAGCTCCACCGGTTCGTGCGCACCCGACACGCGACCGGAGGGGCGGCGACCGGCTTGATGTCGCTCAAGCAGGCAGATCTCCGCCCATGCAATCTCGCCCCGTCAGACAAGGGGCAGGTCCATGACTGCAGGGATAGACAGGCCGCTCAGCCGCAGAGCTTACTCCGGTCGTCTCCTTCCGGCCCTCGCCCTCGCGCTCGCGGGCGCCTGCGCCTCAGGCCCGGGGACCGGCGTGTCTTCAGGCGGTCCGTCTGTCCTGCGCGAAGCGGACTGCTACCGCCTCGACCCGCCCCCGCGCGCGGCTGTGTCCTCGCAACCCGCGCCGCCAGACCATACGGGGCAGGGCGCGCCGGCTGCGGCCTATGACTGGGCGGCGCTCGCCAGCGTTTGCCAGCGCGCCGCCACCGATCCGCGCGCAACCACAGGCGCGTTCGCCATCGCCAGCTACCATGTCGGTCGCGCGCGCTATGAACTGAAAGATTATGCAGAGGCCATAAACGCCCTTGACCTGGCGCTCGCCATGCCCGGGGTGCAGAAAGATCTGCGCCGGCGCATCCTTCTGACATCCGGCCAGGCCAGGATCGGCCAGAGGGTCTTTCCCGCCGCCATCGACGCCCTGCGCGAGGCGCTCATACTTGGTCCTGAGGATCTCGATACGCGCATGAGCCTTGGCGAGGCCTATCTGGGCGCCGGGCAGCCCGATCTCGCCAGCAGCGCGTTCGAGGCGGTCGTCGCCCTTGCCGGAAGGGATCGGAAAACACATGCGCATACCGCCTCCGCCGCGCTGACGCGCCTTGGCGCCATCGCTATCGCTGCGCCCGGCGCCGAGGGAGCTCAAGAAGCCCTTCGCCATTATGAAGCCGCCCGCTCATGGGACGAGATGAACCCGCAGGCCTGGCTCGGCGCCGGCGCAGCGGGCCTGAAGCTCGCCAGCGGCCATCATGGCGCGGACGCTCATGCGCTCTTCGAGCAGGCCGAGATCGCTTTCAGGCGCGCCGGGCGCCTCGCCCCGGCGGCGGTGGAGGCGCAGACCGGTCTGGGCGAGGCCCTCTTCGGTCTGGGCAGGATGGAGGATGGGTTAAGCGCCTATGCAAGGGCCGTCGAGCTGGCGCCAGCCAGCGCCGGGCGTCGCCTTGATCTGGCGCGTGCGCAGGCGCGCGCCGGTCAGATGGCGGATGCAGAGCGGACCTATGATGAGGTCAATCGCCTGGAGGCCAGCGCGCGCAGCTACTATGAGATGGCCGGCGTGCAGCTCGCCCTTGGCGCTGCTGACCGGGCCCGCGACAGCCTCATGGCCTCACAGCGCCTCGATCCGGCTTTCGCCGGAGCCTTTCTGGGACTTGGGCGGCTTCTGTTTGATAAGGGACCACAGCATTATCCCGCGGCGGCCGACCAGTTCCGCCAGGCTGAACGTCTGGGTCAGACCGGCGATACGGCGCTGCGGGCCGAAGCGCTCTACTATCTGAGCCGGATCGAGACGGAGGGTGGCGGAAAGGATGCACGTCTTGCAGCACGCTATGCCGAGCAGGCCATGGCCCTCGATCCCGCGCCCGCGTCCTATCGCGCCCAGGCCTGCCTGGTGCGCATACGGTTCCTGACGCGCGAGACCAGCGCCCCGGGTCCCGGGACCTGCGCGCTCGTCACCCAGAGCCCTCAGGCCTATCTTTTGTCGGGCATGTATCATCTGCGCCTCGCCCACTTTGCGGCAGGAGATGACCGCAAGCGGAACTGGGAAGACGCCTATCTGGCCTTCGCGACGGGACAGCAGAGACTTGATCAGGCGCCCGAGGATGAACGCCCGGGCCTGAGTGAGCGCCTCGCCTTTGGCCAGGGACTGTCTCTTTACTGTGTCGGCTTCGCCGATGTCGGCCGCCAGGCCACAGGTCAGGCCAGCAACGATGTCCGCGCCTACTTCGACACCTACCATGTTGCACGCTGCGAAACCTACTGAAGCCCGGAGGATATACCCATGACAGGCCTGTCAGGCAGTGGTGAAGGGCTGATACGCGCAGCAGACATAGAGGTGCGCGTGCTTGCAGAAGAAGGACGACCGCCTGCCTGGCTGTCGCATCCGGATGAGGCAGGCCAGTGGATCTATGACATCACTCAGCGGATCGTTAAGGATACGCTCGAGGGGTTGGTGCAGGTCGAGCGGCGTATCGCCGAACCCCATTCCTTCCTGGTGGTCATGACCTGTTTTACCTCGCCGACGGCGAAGCATATGGCGATCCTCGAGACAGAGACTGCCGCGCTGGCCGGACGCATCCAGCACGATCTGGCTGTCAGGTTCGGCATTGAACGGACACAGCCCTATGTTCGCGTCGATGCAGATCCCCATTTTGCAGCAAGCGGACACGCAAGCGCCCTTGCAGTTGTCCATCCCCAGATCGAGCCCGGCCCTGCGCGGGCCTATCCCGTTCATCCTACAGGCGCCGAGGAGCCGGTCGTGAACCCGTCAACCCAACAAGCTGGCCGCAGTCTCGCCCTGATCTGGATGGGCGCGCTCCTGGGCGCAGCCGTCATCGCCAGTCTTTTTCTTCTCGGGCGGGTCAATGAACTGCAGGCTGACGCCGCCGCCGCCAGTGATCTGCGCGTCCAGAACACCCGCCTGACCATGGACCTCGCACTCGCCAGGAGCGCGCGCAGCTTTGAGCAGGCCCAGTGCGCTGCATCCATCAGCCAGCACCGCGAGATGATCAGCGATCTGGCCCAGACGTGCAGCCCGAAGCAGCCTGCGCCCAAGCCGCCTCCGGCCCCGCTGCCTTATCCTGAAAGCCCGGATCCGTTCGCGCCTGCGCGGCGGTAAGGGGCAGGGACGCAGCAAGGCTCAGGCGCCCCAGCAGTGGGCTGACGGGCGGTGCAGGATCGCCCGTCAGCTTCTTGCGCACTGTTGCTGGCCCAGCGTTGCTGGCCCATCCTTCCTGCTATCAGATCAGTTGGTCATCCTGACAGACAGGCCGATGATGCGCGGCTCGTTGACGAAAGCCGTGTTGTTGTTGAAGTCGATGGCGCCCTTGATGTTGTCCTCGTCCGTCAGGTTGCGGACGAAACCGGCAATCTCAAGGGTTCCATCCCGCCTCGCCCAGCCGGCCTTGAGGCCGCCCTCGAACTGGCTGTCCGTGCGGAACTCGACAGCCTCATAGAGGAAGAGGTTGGTCCTGCCCTGATAGGCCCAGTCGGTGAAAACGAAGAGCTCGCTGTCATTGTCCAGAGGCGCCGCGTAACGGGCGGTCAGGTTGGCGATGGTCTCAGGCGCGTTCGGGAACGGGTTTCCGTCTATGCTGCGCAGCCCTCCGAGGATCGGATCGGTGGGGGTGCACTGGCCCGAACCGCAGGCCGCGACACGCAGGGCCGGATCGTCGATTTCCGTGTCGACATACGACAGGCCGCCCGTGAAGACCAGATTATCGAGCGGGGCCCATTCAGCGTCTACTTCAAACCCCCACGCCTTGCCCTTGTCAGCGTTGATCAGCCGGACGAGATTGCCCGAGCCGCCAACCGCCGTCAGCTGGATGTCGCTGACTTCGTAGGTATAGACAGCCGCATTCAGACGCAGCGTGTCGCCGAAGGTTGATTTAACGCCGCCTTCCAGAGAGATGACGGTCTCGGAGGAGGCAAGGGACGGCGCCGCCCCGAAGGCCACGTCGCGCCCCTGGATGGAGGGGCCACGGAAGCCGTCAGAGACGCGTCCGTAAACAGACAGATCCGGAGTGAGGTCAAGGAAGGCGCTCAGATCCCAGCTGACATGATCATCTTCGATGGAGAACCGTGCGCCATCGGCGACAAGCGAATTGTAAACAGGCGCATCAATCGCCCGCAGGGTTTTTTCATCCTGCGTGTAACGCAGGCCGGCCGTCAGCCGCAGGGCGTCTGAAAGCGCATAGGTCCCCTGACCAAAGACCGCAAAGGCGTTGTTGGCGTGTTCCAGCGTGGTCGCGAGGGGGAAACCAAGCGGTCCAACGGTCGTGACGTTGAAGGATGAATCGAACCAGTAAGCCCCGATCTGCCAGGACAGGGCGCCGCCCGCCTCGCTGGCCAGGCGCACTTCCTGTGTTGTCTGCTGCAGGTCATTGATGGAATCCTGCGTGTCGGAGTCGAAGGGAATGAAACCCGGCCCGACGCCAGCCTGGCCGCCATCGATATCGCCGCGGCTGAAGCCCTCGGTGGTCTCATAGCCCGTAATCGAGGTCAGAACGACGTCGCCGAAGTCATAGGTCACATTCGCAGACGCTCCCCAGCCGGAATATTCCTGCTGGTTTCCACCGCCCTGATTGTAGCGGACGCGGTCGCGGTCATAGTTCGCATTAAGGCCCGAGCTCCCCTTGGTGATCACGTTCGCCCTGAAAATGGCGGCGGAGCCGTCGAGATTGCGGCCATGCAGATTAAGGAGAATGTCAAGCTCATCGCTCGGATTGAAGGCGAGCTGCAGGCGTCCCGCCAGCTCGTCAAAACCGCCGATATCATTGTCCTGAGTGGTCAGTGTGTTGTCGATCCAGTCGTCGCGGCGCTGGTAGAGAACCGATGCGCGGGCCGATATGCCCGGCGCGATGGCGCCGCCCACAGCCCCGTCAAACGTCAGTGACCCCAGCGACCCCAGCGTGGTCTGCATGCGGGCGTCGAACGTCTCGCTGGGCTTGACTGACGTGAAACGGACAATCCCCGCGGTCGTATTGCGACCGAACAGCGTGCCCTGCGGGCCACGGTAGACTTCAACGCGCTCGACATCGAAAATCGGAGACGATTTCAGGACGACATTTTCCATGACAATGTCGTCGATGATGATCGAGACGGGCTGGGAGGCTGCAAGGTCGAAGTCGGTATTGCCAAGACCCCGGATGTAGAAGCGCGGCGCGACCCGACCGTTTGAGCTTTCCGCATAGACGGCGGGTATGCGCGCGGCCAGAGCCAGAACATCCTCACCGCCCGCGAGGATCGCTGCGAGCGCGTCCTGCGACAGCGTCGTGGCGGACACCGGAACATCCTGCAGATCTTCTTCACGCTGGTTGGCGGTGATGATCACGACATCAAGCCGGTCAGCCTCCGGCTGGCTCTGTGAGGTCTGTGCGATCGCCGGGCTGGCGAACAGGGCCAGAGCGGAGACAGCCAGCATAAGGCCCCCCCGCATGTTTCGGGTAAGCCTGCGCGTCTGCAGCGTCATGCACGTCTCCTGTGTCATATTGCATCTTTGCGACGGTCTGACCTGCCTCCGCCCGGCTGTCTTGTTCGGCGCCGGCTTTTTTGCGTCCGCACGGCCGGATCGGCGTCAGCCGCTGCAGACGCGACACACTTCGGGGCGTGGAGCGGGCGCCTGCTCGCGTAAAAGGCGATACGGGAGGCAGGGCGATCGCCTGACAGGCGATCGGAGCGATGCGTGCGGCGGCGCCTCAGGCGATGATGTCAGGCGTCAGCCGGCCGGTGAGCCATACGATCATGTCCTTGAGGCGCAGCTTCTCGCGTTTGAGGGCCATGATGCGGATGTCGTCAGACCCGGCGCCCTCAAGCCCCTCGATGAGCGCGTCGAGTTCGCGATGCCGTGCGCGCAGCTGCTCGAGGCGCGTAAGCATCGCATCGGTATCCAGCGTGTCGAGAGGATCCGAGCTCACATCACCACTTTCCACAGCCTGCCCAGACACCGCCCCAGACCACGCCCTACCGGCGCGCGGCTGTGCACCTCTCAGGATAATTTCACCCTAAAAACAGGTCGCTTTTGGCAGACGCTGTCCTTTGGCTCCCCGCGCTCGGCATAGCCCCGGCCAAACGAGCGCCGGCATATCAAATCCGCTCTGGCTGGGGAAGTGAGGACGTCCCGCCGGGTCCGGCTCACGCCTGCCTCCGTTCATTACACAAGCGCGTTAACCGAAGGATTCTTTGATGCCCGTAAGCTGTTCAGGGAATTTCAAGAGGTGACGTGAACGAAACTTCATGTTTGTCTGTCGGGGTGGCCGCTCAGCGAGCCGCCCCGGTCCCGGCGTCTCATCGCCAGGGTCCGCCGCGTCCCTCGCTGAGGCCGCCTGCAGCCTGCACGCCCCGTTGTGACGTCCGGCTGAGACCGCCTGACCCGTCCGCCTCTGTCGGCGCGGCGGGCGCACTGGAGAAGGAGACATCTTACGATGAGCCTTGAATCCCGTATCAAAGAACTCAACGAGCGCCACAGGCGCCTCGAAGCAGCGATCGCCGCCGAGATGAAGCACCCGGCGGGCGATGATCTGCGTGTCCATGAAATGAAACGAAAGAAACTGCGCCTGAAGGATGAAATCGCCTCGCTGCGATCAGCCTGACGGGAGATGCGGGCAGGCCCGGCGCGGGCGCGACGCCTGCGCATGGACCTTCCCCTCGCCTTTAAGACCGCCCGCTGAAACGCCCGCGCAGTCCGGGATGACCGAACAGGCCCGGCGCGCCGTGGACGAACCCATCGGCCGTGACCAGGAGGCGTCCGCAGACGACCTCTTCGGCAGCCGGCTTTCCATGTCGGCGCATCTGTCCACGCGTCAGGACGTGCGGACCGTTCAGGCGGGGGTGCGTCCGATCAGGCTGTCCCCCGCCACCTGAGGCGCGCACGCGCTCCGGCGGACCGGGGCGGCGCTGGCCTGCCGCAAGACCGCAACCTGCGCCGGGTTCAGCGTCTGTCCCGCAGTCGCGCCGGGGGCGCGATTGCGTCTCGCAGCAAAACCGACTCGTTATCTGACTAGTATGGAGTCGCCTATGAAGTCCTGGCCGGTTCAAGACGCCAAGGCGCGTTTCAGTGAGATGCTGGATAGCTGCCTGAAGAACGGCCCCCAGATCGTCACCCGCCGGGGCGTGGAGGCCGCCGTCCTGGTGCCGGCGGACGCCTGGCGCCGTCTGCAGCAGGCGGCGCGGCCGAGCCTGAAGGAGCTTCTGCTGACAGAGGACGGGCGGGGCGACGTCCCGGTCATTTCCCGCGGCGCCCGGCGGCGTCGCGCGCCGGTAGCGATCGACTGACGCCCATGTTTCTCCTCGACACGATGGTGATTTCGGAGCTGCGGCGGCAGCGCCCGCATGGCGCGGTGCTGGCCTGGCTGAAAGGCGTCGACGATGCCGACCTGCGGCTGTCGGCTGTGACGCTCGGCGAGATCCAGGCGGGCATCGAAATGACTCGCAAGCAGAATCCGAAGCGCGCCGATGAGCTTGAGGTCTGGCTCGATGCGGTGGCGGCCAGTTGGAATGTGTTGCCCATGGACGGGGTGACCTTCCGTCGCTGGGCGCAGCTGATGCACGGGCGCAGCGACGATCTGATCGAGTACGCGATGATCGCCGCCACGGCGGCCGTACACGGGCTCACGGTCGTGACCCGCAATGTGCGGAACTTTCGCTATTTTGGGGTAAAGACGCTCGACCCGTTCAAACCGGTGTGAGAGGACACAGGCTGTTAAGGCTCTGTTGCCGCCCCTGAAGCGGGTGGGGGCGACGCCCCGGGCTATCCCGGCGTCGTATGCCCGCCCGTATGGTAGAATGATGGGCGGTTCATCACCGTCCCCGCCGCGTCATCGAGCGCCAACACTGCCCGGTGCAACGCCACATACGCCGGCCCGCCGGGGCGGTAGGCCTGCGCCATTCTGAGCAGAGTTTCGCGGCAGGGCCGCAGCCGCTCGACATGCTCTTCTGGCGGCTGAAGCCCAGGCTATTTCCTCTGAACCACATTCCACTTCTGTTCCTGTGGCGCGACCTGGTCAACCCTTCGCATCGCCGGGCGCACAGATTGTCGTATGTTGCAACGTAGAACATGAGGCCGTCATGCGTGAAATGTCAGTCCGTGAAGCCAACAAGAACTTTTCGCAGGTCATCGCCGCCGCTGAGGCGGGCGAAACGATCGTGATCACCAAGAATGGCGCGCCCGTCGCCAGGATTATGCCGCAGGCAGCGGATCGCGCGGCCGATCCGACGTGGGCCGCTGCGCACACGGCGCTGGCGCACAGCCTCAGTCGGCCGAGAACGCCCATCGCGGTCGGCGCCATCACCGAAGACGATCTCTACGGTGAGGATGCCTGATGCCCGTCGCATTGGATACACATGTTCTGATTTATGCCGAGTTCGAGCCGCAGAGCGTCAAAGGTACGCGCGCGGCGGACGTGACCTTGCGCGCGCTGCGCGATGGCGTGATACCTGTCCAGGCGCTCGGCGAGTTTCTGCGTTTCACACAACGGCGAGCGCCAACCGCATTTGATGCGGTGGTCAACCAGGTCGCGCTCTATCGCACCTTGGCGGTGACGCCGGCCACGACGGATGCCGTCCTCACCACTGCCGCTGACATGGCCCGGACGCACGGCTTACAAATGTGGGACGCCGTGATTTGCGCCGCCGCGATCGACGCGGGCGCAAAAGCGCTGCTGACCGAAGATATGCAGGATGGGCGCGTGATGGATGGCTTGCGGATCGTGAACCCATTCTTGGCGGCGAATAATGCCATCGTGGATTCCATGATCGGCCCTTGAGTTGGTCATGCAGAAGCGCGAGCGCTCATCGCGCCTCGTCAAGGTTTGGCGCCACGCCCATCAGCCCCAACACCAAATCCGCCGCTGTCTGCGCTTTCGCGGCGGCGGTGAGGAAGGCGGATGGATTGCTGGCGAGCACTTCCAACCAGCTTGAGATGTAGCTTGCGTGATCTTCGATATGATCCGCAGGCAGGCCGATCTGGGCGCCGATGAAGGCCGCGCCCATTTCCGCGGTGACCTCTTCCAACGCATAGCCATGATCGCCAAACCGCTTTTGACCGAAGTCGCGATTGAGGCGGGCAGGGTGGCGCGTTGCGTGAATAGTCTCGTGCGCGCGTGTTGCGAACTATTGCATCACATCGGTAACGCGGATTTCACCGGCATCTGGACTACATCAGGGCCTATGGCGTAGCAGGCGCGATCGCCGCTATGACGAACCGTCATCGGTAGCTTTGCAAACATCGCTGTGAGCCGTGCGTTATCTTCATCGAGCGGCATGGGCGGTGTCGCTTCCGGGAAATACTCGGCCGGCAGACCATCGATTTGCATCGCTTTGACTACCGTTTGCCCGCGCACAATGCACTTCTTGTCGCCCTTGGCGTCGTCCGGGTTCGGCGTGTCGGCGTCACCGGGAAGCTCAGTGTAGAAAACGATGAAAGACCCGCGTTCGCGCTTACGCACGGCGGCGCCGGCCGCCAGGGCCTGTTTGAACGTGAACCAATAGGACGAAGCAAAACCGCGCTCTTGCGCTGACGGCCACAACGCCAGGGTGTTGATCCCCCTATACGGAATGCCGTTCGCTCGGCGCGGTAACATCAGTGGCGAGGCGCCGGTGTCGGACCACGGCTTCACCCACGGCCGGACGTCGCGCTCAAGCGCAGCCTTGATCTGGCGCGTCACCCGCTCTGCGGGGCACAGGCGCTCTTGGGAAGGGGTGTGCGGAATAGTTTTCGTGGAACGCATGGCGACGATCTCCCCTCGCCGAATGCGAAGGTGTTATGGGAGCCGCCGCGCAGAATGCGCGTCATTCAAGGTGAGGTCAGGCTTTGCCTGACCGGGCCCGCCGCCACGGCGACGCGAGCCCGATCGGCGGCGCGGGCGGGGTTGCGCACCCGAACCCGGGGTCCCCATCGCAGACGTGCGATGGGGTGGAAGGGCTGAAGCGGAGCGGAAGACGGCGCCAGCCGTTGCGCGACAACGCCCCCGACGCCCGGGTCGCGGCGTGGATCGGGGCGGCGTGCATGGGCCGGAGGCGACATGGGGACGCAGAGAATGGGCGCGCCGGGAAAGGAGGAAAGATCGCCAACTGCGACAGTCTGCGAGGTCGTCAAAGCGACACGCCCGATCAAGCCAACCTCTAAGCTGCGAAGATCGGCGATATATCTTCGAATGGGCCACCGGCATCAGCGACTGTATCCAGGTCATAGCGCTGTTGGAGGTTCAGCCAGAATTCGGGGCTTGTTCGCAGCGCTCGACCGAGGCGTAGAGCCGTGTCTGGCGTGATGGCGGATTGACCGTTGATCAAGCGGGTGACGCGGTTCGACGGCACACGGATCGCCCGCGCGAATTCCGCGGCGCTCACGCCAAGGGGCACAAGAAACTCCTCTTTGAGAATTTCTCCAGGATGGATCGGGTCATACTTCTTCGCCATGTCGCGTAAGGTCCTCCTTGGCCAGACAACCCGAGGCTCTTCCGGCCTCAAAAGGCTTCCCCACAGTGCGCGGCGCACAGTGAAGGGCTAATGATAATCTACAATCTCCACATTCTGTGGTCCTGCTGACGTCCATACAAAGCAGACCCTCCATTGGTCGTTGATCCGAACTGAGTGCTGGCCTGCCCGATCACCGCGCAGCGCCTCAAGCCGATTCCCAGGCGGGTGGCGCAAATCATCCAAGGATTGCGCAGCGTCCAACATCAGCAATTTACGCCTCGCCTGACGCTCGATTGCCCCGAAGCGCCGCGACCGGATCCGGTTAAAAAGCGCTTCGGATTCGCGGCACGCAAAAGACAGGATCATCGCAGCCCCTGACGTGACATTACGTATTACGTAAAGCGTATGACGTCAATGCCGTGAGCGTTGAAGTGAGCGTTGAAGAGTGACGGTCGCCAGGAGAGAACGGAGGTCGCTCGTTAAGTTCGAACAGATCCCGGTCGGTTTCTATGTGGATCTCTGCCCTCCAGGTTATGCCGCAACTGGGATTGGCTGCAGCGCGCTGAAGGAGGCTCGATTGGGTGTCTGATTTCGGTCGACTTTCGAGCCGGTTCCCCGGCGAATGAGAGGACAAAACTGCCCCAGCCTGTGAAATCCGCGGCCGCCGCCCGCCTGGACCGGGATAGGACGTTCAAACGGCGAGGTCGGCGTGACCTGAACCAGGGAGATCATCGCCAACACGTACGCTCCCAAGTGGCAGGTAAGGGGAGTCTGAAGTGCCCACGGGAGCGGGGAGCATGGCGATCGATCTTGCGCCGAGTATGGCGGCGCCATGGCCCATAAAGCTGCATGTGGCGACTGTCTTGCCTGCATTCGCGATTGGCGCTTATCCCATCTTCGTATCCGCGAAGGGAGCATTGCTTTATCGGGCTTTGAGCTTCCTTCATTTATTCATCCCGCTCACGATCTATGGCGGCGTGCCGGCGATCGTGGGCGCGGGAACCCACAACGTCCACCTTCATCGTTACGCGATGGTTTCCCCATATTCAGGAGGTTTCTGCGTCGCTGGGGCGCCGCTTTCGGGACAGGACGCATGCTGCATGAGGTCTTCTTCCCTTAACCAACACGTCCCCGAGGGCAGCCCATCCGCTACGCAGTTACCCCTCAACCCCATTGCCCCGCTCGAGCAGGAACCGGGGCAACGCGAAACGGCGCCAAAGGCTTCGGGCCAATGATTGCCTGACGAACCCGACACCCAACCGTCAGCTTACCCACTGATCCTGGCCGGCCAAACCGGTGGGTCATGCCCCGATAACGAACCCTCGCCCGGGCGCCCTCACGCGCCCCAAACGCGCCAGTCCCGGGCGATTTGGCGCCCCGGCGTTTAGACCGTGATGCATGGGCATGGACCTTACCCGCGACTTAAAGACCCGCCGCTGAAACGCCCGCGCCCGCCAGGGCCGTGAGGACAAGCGTCACCCATACGGGTGCGCGGAGCTGCAGCGCCAGAAAGCTTGCGCAGGCGATGCCTGCGTCTGCGGGTGAGACCACAGCCGTGGTGATGACCGGCCGCCAGAGCGCAGCCGCCAGCAAGCCTGTGACCGCCGCACCGGCGCCGGCTGCAAAGCCTGGCATCCAGCTGTGCTCCGACAGCCGGCTCCAGAAGGGCAGAACGCCGGCCACAAGCAGAAAGCCCGGTGCAAAAAGGCCCGCGGCGCTGACAAGCCCTGCCGCGAGGCCCGGCAGGCCCGTGTCCGAGGCCGCGCCCAGATACATGCTGAATGCGCCAAGCGGTCCGGGAAGCGCCTGGGCTGCGCCATAGCCAGCCAGAAAGCGCTCCGCCTCCAGCCAGCCGCGCCCGACTGTCTCCTGCTCAAGCAGAGGAAGAATGACGTGGCCGCCGCCGAAAACCAGCGCGCCGGAACGATAGAAACCATCTGCAAGCAGCACCATCGGGGAGGGCGCGAGCCACGCCGCCAGCGGCAGGCCCGCCAGCAGCAAAAAGAAAAGTACAAGGCAGGCGCAAGCGGCGCTGCGCGAGACCTGCGCGTCCGGAAGGCAGCCTGATGGGCTGGCCCCGGGGATGAGCCGCGCTCCGGCCAGTCCGGCGGCCAGGATGAAACCAGGCGCCAGCCAGGGCTGATCCGTGAGAAGGAGCCCCGCAGCGGTCAGCACGGCGATGGCTGCGCCCGTCAGCCGGCGGCGCAGGCGCGCCGCCATGCCCCACACGGCATGCCCAATCACGGGAACCGAAACAAGGATGAGGCCGTGGATGATCGGTGCGCGCAGGGGGGCGGGGACCAGCTCAAGGCCCGAGGCGGCGGCGAACATCATCATCAGGGAAGGCAGGCTGAAACCGATGAACGCCGCAGCCGCGCCTGCAAAGCCCGCCTGGCTGAGACCGATGGCGAAGCTGACCTGGCTCGAGGTCAGGCCCGGCAGCACAGAACAGAGCGCCACGAGCTGAGCATAGGCGCCGTCCTCAAGCCATTTCAGGCGCTCGACGAATGTCTGGCGGAAATAACCCAGATGAGCGGCCGGTCCGCCAAACGCGCTGAGGCCGAGGCCCAGGCATACGCCAAACACCTTGAGCGCAGAGGCGCGCGGCCCTGGATGTCCGGATGCCTCTGATGCGGGTCCTCTCATCGTCCCCTTATCTCTGGCCCTTATCTCTGGCCCTTATCTCTGGCCCTTATCTCTGGCCCTTATCTCTGGCCCTTATCTCTGGACCTGGTCCCAGGCGCTGGTTCGAACCCAGGCGGGCTCCGTCTCAGCAGCCGGACAGTCGCCGCTCCCCAACCTCGCCTGCGCCATCCTCCGGGGCGAGGCCGATGATGATGAAGCCAGGCCTCCCTGAATGCGCGCCGGCGATGTCTCTTCCCTGAGGACGAACGCCTTCAGGCCCATGTGCGGCTCCGGGGAACGTGCGACAGGCGCATGGCGCGGCTGTCGTTCCAGCAGTGATCACCGACCGGGTCTTCTCAGTCCGGTCGCCTCCGCCTGCGAGGGCCCGGCCTGTCAGGTGTCCTGGCCGGTCTTGCGGCCGAAATTGGCGAACAGCTGCTCGGCTGTGATGTCGCGCGGCCGTTCATCTGCGTCAGGGGCAGGCTCGGACGCCGCCGCGGCCGGCGCCGGGGTCACGACCCTGCGCAGTGTCGGGCCGGCAAAGCGCGCATCTTTTTCCTCGCGGCTGGCGGCGCGCTTGGCGGCCGCCTTGGTGACAACGGCGTCGAGTTCAATCTGCGAGACCAGGCCCAGAGTGACCGGATCAACCGGCTTGATCGCGCCCGCGTTCCAGTGCTGACGCGAGCGGACTGCTTCGATCGTCGACTTTGTCGTGCCGATGAGCTTGGAGATCTGGGCGTCGGAAATCTCAGGGTGATGCTTGAGGAACCAGGCGATCGCATCCGGCCGGTCCTTGCGCCGGGACACTGGCGTGAAGCGCGCGCCTTTCCGTTTGGGCTGGGGCGCCTCGGCGTATTTCGGGGCCGGCTGCTGGAGGCGGTAGGCTTTGTCCGTCTCGCCCTTTTGGATCTCCTCGCGCGTCAGCTCTCCGGAAGCCACCGGATCAGCGCCGCGCATGTTTTCGGCGACCTCGCCGTCAGCGATGCCCTTCACCTCAAGAGGATGCAGTTCGCAGAAATCGGCGATCTGCTCGAAGGTGAGCGTCGTGTTGTCGATCAGCCATACGGCGGTCGCCTTCGGCATGAGGATCTTGGCCATATTCGCCTCGGTCGGTCCTTAAAACGAAAAACCCGGCGCTGAGGGCCGGGTTTCTCGCTGATGTCGAGAAGGGTCTGAAGTCCTAGCTGCGGGTCTATAGACCGGTTTTGTGTTGATGTGAACCGGTAAAACCGCCGATCAGACAGAAAATTCTGATAAAAATCAGGTGCGCGACCTGGCCCGGTGACGGCCCGATCCAGGCGGGCGCGTCGGCCTCTGACCGGCCGCGTCACGCCGGCCGCTCGGGCGCCCCCGACACATCAAGGATGATCTTGCCGGCATGATCGGCAGCTCCCATCGCGGCGTGCGCCTCTTCTGCCTGCGCCAGAGGGAAAACGGCGCTCACCACCGGCCGGAACCGCCCGTCGGCGATCCATGGCCAGACATGCCTGACAGCCTCGGCGGCGAGCATGGCCTTGTGCGCGTCCGTGCGGATGCGCAGGGTGGAGCCTGAGACAGACAGGCGCTTCAGCATGATGCGGGTGAAATCTCCCTCGATGCGCGATCCCTGCAGGAAGGCGATGTAGGACAGCCTGCCGAGGTCCTTCAGGATCGACAGGTTTTTCTCAAAGTAGGGCCGTCCCACCATGTCGAGAACGACATCAACGCCGCCGGCTGCGCTCAGCACCGCCTCAAAGTCCTCGGTCCGGTAATTGATGGCCCTCTTTGCGCCGAGCCCCTCGCAGAGCCGGCATTTGTCTTCGCTGCCCGCCGTCACATAGACGGTTGCGCCCCAGTTTCTGGCCAGCTGTATCGCCGTCGTCCCGATGCCGCTGGCCCCGCCATGCACCAGAAGCGCCTCACCCGGCTGAAGCCGGCTCATGTAGAAGACATTGTTCCAGACCGTGAGGACCGTCTCGGGCAGACCGGCCGCTTCGGCGAAACTCAGCGGGGCGGGCAGAGGCATGGCTGATCCTTCATGCGCGATGGCGTAGGCGGCATACCCCCCGCCGGGTACGAGCGCGCACACAGCCTCTCCGATACGCCAGCGCGTGACGCCCTCGCCGACGGCTGCGATCCGTCCGGCCACCTCCAGGCCGAGCGTCTGGGGCGCCCCCGGCGGCGGCGGATAGGCGCCAGCGCGCTGGATCAGGTCGGGACGATTAACCCCGGCGGCGTGGACACGGATCAGCACCTGTCCCGGTCCGGGCGCGGGCGTCTCGATCTCGTGCAGTTCAAGCCTCTGTCCAGTAATGGATTTTACGGCCGTCATCATCGGTTTGGACATTTTCACCGTCTCGGGGTTTAATCCTGTATGCGGACCGTCATGTCTTGGGCGCCAGACGCCCCCTTGGTCAAGACGCTGGTCCGGGCGGCGGCCAGAAGCAGGAGGCGGCGATGATCTCTGATGAAGAACCCATCCGAACCGTGCGCCGCTCTCTGGACGACATGTCGATCCAGGAGCTGAAAGACCGCATGAACGCCCTGCGCGAGGAGATCGCCGCGTGCGAGCAGATGGTCGCGCGCAAGGAGGCCAGCCGCAAAGCCGCCGAAGCCGCATTTTTCAAGTCATGAGTGGCCGGTTTCCTCAGCCGGCGCATCGGCCGGCAAGGGTCTTGCGTAAACGTTCATCCAGACAGGGGATGAATGTGGTAAAGGCGCAAGATATGTCTCAGGCAAAGACGGTCTCGCCCTATGGACGTATGTTGAGGGACTGATGCGCGAGCGAGTTTTTTCCGTCGATCCGGAGAGCGAAGCATGGAAGCAGCGCGTCGCTGAGTTCGCCAGCTCCGAGCTGTTTGACCGCCTGTTCCGGGAAGGCATGGCCCTTGTTGAGGAAGCCGCAGGCTATCTTGATGGTCCCGGTCGCACCGAATCGCGCAAGCTCAACAGGGAGCTCGCACTCGTCTACGCGGCTGAAAGCATGGAAGTCACGACACGGCTCATGCAGGCGGCCTCCTGGCTCGTCGTTCAGCGCGCCGTCCGGGAAAAAGACATGGCTGTCGAGGAAGCGGGCGATGAGAAATACCGCCTGGCTAAGCCAGGTTATACCCATCCCGTCGACCGCGCCGCCATGCCAGCCCGTCTGATGACGCTCGTAGACCGCTCGCGGGCCCTTAATGAGCGCGTGTGGCGTTTTGACGTGGCGCTTTATGGCGATGACGCGCCAGCTGGCGAGAACAATGTCATGAAGCAGATCAACCGCCTGCGCGCCGCCGCCGAAGGCGGGGCTTTCGATCCGCTCTCCATCTGGCGCCGCTGACCTTCAGCGCCCCAGCGGCCTGCCCAGGCGCCTCAAACAGCTTACCGTGCATACACCTGTGGCTGGCGCGGCCTGAGACAGGCGAGGGCGCCCTCAGCTGAGGTGTGGCGCTTTAGCAGGTCTGGCGCATGACCAGGGGCTGATCCCCCACATTCCAGGGTCCGCCGATCGCGTGTTCCCAACCGGCGCTGCAGCGGTGGCGGGCGGCGGCTATGCAGCCGGTGCGGCGGTCCGGGCGAGAGGCGAGCTGCGGCAACCGTCTCAAGACCGGCCACTCACATCGGCAAGACAGCGCAGCCAGATGTGAGTGTGTGATGTCAGTCAGGCTGCCGGGTCTCCATCGCGATTGGCAAAGACCGTCTCCTGATTGAACGTGCATTGACTTTTTGTGACCAAAATAATAAACTAGTTGGAAATTCAGGTTGAAATGGAAGATGTCCGATGATCACCGTCGGCGCGTTCGAGGCCAAGACGCATCTGTCGGCTCTGCTCGACCGCGTGGCGGCGGGCGAGGAGGTCATCATCACCAAGCATGGCCGGGCGGTCGCGCGCCTTGTCAAAGCTGAGCTTGCCGAGCGCGGCGAGGTCGATGACGCCATCGGCAAACTCAAGGCGCTGCGCAAGGGCGCCACTTTGGGCGGTGAGGGATGGAAGGCCCTTCGCGATCTGGGCCGCAGATGAGCCGCTTCGTTCTTGATTGTTCTATCGCGGCGAGTTGGTGCTTCGAAGATGAAGCGAGGCCAGAGATCGATGCCTTGCTGGACCGAACGCGCGACCATGGCGCTGTTGTGCCCGCGCTCTGGCATTGGGAGATCGCGAATGTGCTGGCCATGGCGGTGCGGCGCGGCCGGATCGCCGCCGGTGACGCAACGACACGTTTATCCCTGATGGGCGCGCTGCCTATCGCTACGGACAACGACTCGATTGCGCGCGCCTGGCGTGAAGCCCTGCTGCTCGCGCAGACGCACAACCTGACTGTCTATAACGCGGCCTATCTCGAGCTGGCTATCCGGCTCGGCGCTCCGCTCGCCACCAGGGACAGCGATCTGCAAGCGGCGGCGCGACAGGCTGGCGTTACAACGATCCCCTGAGGATCCGCATGTCCGCAACCCGCTGCGGGTTGTCGCCATTGAGCTGACCTGCGGCTGCAGGGTGAGGCCGGATGCCTTTGCTCCCATGCGCAAGCTCTCCAGCGCTCGGGGGGCGCGTTTGCGTCGGGCGTGATCCTGTACGATGGTGGACATCGACGTCAGTCCGCCGACAGTCTCTGGGCGGTTCCTGTCGCGCCACTATGGGCCTGGCGCCTCGAAAAACTGCCCTGAGCATGGCGATGACGAACCTCGGCAGGCAAACAGCAAAGCCGCGCGCCGAAGCCAAAGACCCCGATGCGCCGCTCAGCGGACATCCAAACGCCGCCGAGAACGTCCAGCTGAAGGCGCTGAGGGTCTGATATCCATGAGCGAACAGAGCCTGATCGATTGTCGCCCCGCCCGCAATGCTGAGGAGGCTCTCAGACAGACCCGCATGTCAGCGAAACGGCCCGGGTGAGAGGGCGCACCTGGCCCTGGCATACGCGGTTCGGGCCTAGGCGTTCGGGCCTGCGGCGGCTGAGCCCGGCAGGCCTGCCCTGGCGGGTCGGGCTCTGCGCCTGTCTTATACCGGACCGGCGTTCTCAGACCGGCACGCAGAGCCATGAGCCCCTCGACTGAGGGCTATGTCCTGTCAGGCCCTATCCAGTCAGGCCCTATCCAGTCAGGCCATGTCCCATCACCCGCCCAGACAGGCAAAGGCCCGCCAGTGGCGGGCCAGCGCGCAGTCGACCGGGATGCCGGATCTTACTGCTTAACGAAGCCCTTGAACTTGTCCTTGAAGCGGGACAGACGGCCGCCGCGATCCATCAGCGTCTGCTGGCCGCCGGTCCAGGCCGGGTGCGTCTTCGGATCGATATCGAGCGAAATGACGTGGCCTTCCTTGCCAACCGTCGAGCGCGTCCTGTAGCGCGTGCCGTCAGTCATCACCACTTCGACGAAGTGATAGTCGGGATGGCCTTCTTTCTTCATGGGGCAGTCTCTGACGGTCTGGCGGGCCGGACGGGTTCGCCAGCCGGGCGCCTTGCTGAATTAAGGAGCGCGGCTCATACCCGAACAGCCCGGCGCTGGCAAGCTTGCCGGCCAGGGCGAATTAAACAGGGGTTATCAGTCAGATATGAGCAATGGCCAGGGCCCGTCCATACCCGCTTCAGAGGCCGGCGAGGCCGCCTTTGACCGCACCGCAGGCGCTCAGCGCTGGGGAGAGGGCGCGCCCGAGCGGGCCAAGGGGCGGTCGCTGAAGCCGCTGATGCGGCTGGCGCCCTATCTCGCCCGACAGCGTCTGACAGCCGTTCTGGCCGTCGTCTTCCTGTTCCTGGCCGCTGGCCTCAACCTCGCCATCACCTTTCCGGTGCAGTGGCTCGGTAACAACGCCTTTGGAACCTTTGATCCGGAGCTCATCAACACCGGGTTTCTGGCGATGATCGGCATCGCACTGGCCCTCGGCCTCGCCTCTGCGGTCCGCTTCTACTTTTTTTCCCGCTTCGGGGAGAGGCTGGCGGCCGATCTTCGCGGCGATGTCTATGCCCGCCTGATGTCCCTCTCGCCAGCCTACTTCTCGCGGCTGAGAACCGGGGAGGCCGTATCGCGCCTGACGGCGGACGTCACCCTGATCGAGACCTTCTTCGGCTCGACCTTCTCCATGGCGGTGCGCTCCTTCGTGACGTCGGTAGGCGCCCTCATACTGATGCTGATCACCTCCCTTAAGCTGACGCTGATACTGTTCACGCTGGCGCCTGTGCTCATCCTGCCCATACTCGCCATGGGCCGGCGTGTCAGGAAGCTGTCGGTGAGCGCCCAGGACCGCATTGCAGAAGCAGCCGCGGAAGCCACCGAGACAATTGACGCCATCGACCTGGTGCAGGCCTACGGCATGGAGAAAGAGCGCGAGGGCCGCTTCCGCAGCGCCATCGAGATCGCATTCCGCGCAGCCCTCGCACGGATCAGCGCGCGCGCCTGGCTGACCGGCATCATCATTGCCCTGATGTTTGCAGGCGTCACCGGCGTCGTCTGGATCGGCGCGCTGGAAGTTCAGTCCGGCGCCATGACTGTGGGCGCTTTCATGCAGTTCGTTCTCCTCGCCATGTTCGGCGTCGGCGGGTTTGCGACGGTCGCTGAAGTCATGGGCGACGCCATGCGCGCCTCGGGCGCGGCCCAGCGCGCGGTCGAAATTCTTGATCAGGCCCCTGATATCGCAGCTCCGCCATCGCCCAGACCGATGCCGGCGAAGGTCGCCGGTCATGTCCGCCTGGATCATGTGTCCTTCACCTACCCCGGAGCGGCCGCGCCCTCCCTCGCCGATGTCTCCTTTGAGGCAAGACCCGGGGAGTTCGTCGCCCTGGTCGGGCCGTCCGGGGCAGGTAAATCGACGGTCTTTCGGATGCTTCTGCGTTTCTTCGATCCCGACAGCGGCGCCGTCAGCCTCGACGGCGTTGATCCGCGGGACGCCGATCCGGCCGAGTGGCGCGCCCGCTTCGCCTATGTGCCTCAGGAAGCGCCGGTGTTTTCAGGCGACGCCGCCGGAAATGTCCGCTTCGGGCGCACGGACGCCAGCGATGAAGAGGTCCGCGAGGCGCTGCAGAGAGCCGAGGCGCTGGCGTTTCTCGACGGACGCGGCGGTACTGGCGCCGAGCTGGGCGCAAAGGGTCGCCAGCTCTCGGGCGGCGAGCGGCAGCGCATCGCCATCGCTCGCGCCCTGGTGCGCGGGGCGCCCGTGATGCTGCTCGATGAAGCGACCTCGGCGCTGGATGCTGCGAATGAACGACTGGTCCAGAAAGCCCTCGATCAGGCGGCCCACGGCCGCACCACGCTGGTCATTGCTCACCGTCTTGCGACGGTGCGCAAGGCCAGCCGTATTGTTGTCTTCGACAGGGGGCGCGTTGTCGAACAGGGTGATCATGACACGCTCGTGCGGGCCGGCGGTCTCTACGCACGGCTTGCCGAGATGCAGTTCACCAGCCAGTAGAACCCCGCCTGTGGCGGTCCTCGGCGCAGTCTGTGCCTGCCAGAGCGCGCGGGCAGGGCCGCCCTCAGACCGATCGCAGCTTCGGCGAGGCGGCCGGCTTCCTGATCTTGCCTTCAACGGCGTCCGCGAGCTTCTGTGCGAGGCTCGTGTTTCCACAGGCAAACGAGCCCAGACGCGCGTCCTTCCTGCCAAGACCGATGATCATGCCTCCGGCCTCCTGCATCAGAACGAAGCCTGCTGCTATGTCCCAGGGCGAGAGGCCGCGTTCCCAGAAGCCGTCGAAACGGCCGGCTGCGACCCAGGCCAGATCAAGAGCCGCTGACCCGAAACGGCGAACCGCCGCCACCTCGGCGCGAACGCGCAGCAGCTCCTCAACAAACGTCTCCGCTCCGTTCACCCCCAGCTGTGGGATGCCGGTCGTCACGACAGCCTCTGACAGCTTACGCCGCGACCCCACACGCAGGCGACGGTTATCCAGCCAGGCGCCCTGTCCCTCCTCAGCCCAGAAGAGTTCATTGCGCATGGGGTCGAAAATCACGCCGGCGCGCAGCCGGCCATCGCGCTCCAGGCCGATCGATACAGCGAAATGCGGGATCCCGTGCAGGAAGTTGAGCGTACCATCGAGCGGGTCGATGATAAAACGATGGGTCCTGTCAGACCCTGTCACTTCCCCGCCTTCCTCCAGGAGGAAGCCATAGCCCGGGCGTGTCTTCTCAAGGCTCTTGCGGATAATCTCCTCAGCCTTCCTGTCGGCGGCTGACACAAAATCCGCCGGTCCCTTGCGCGAGACCTGAAGGTTTTCCACCTCCCCGAAATCGCGCACCAGCCTGCGGCCGGCGGCGCGTGCGGCGTCCATCATAACGCTGACTGTGGGGGAAGGGCGGGACATGGCGGGCAGCCTCAGGATCGGCCGCATCCAATAGCGGGGCGCAGGCAAAGCGCAAGCAGTCTTCGCCCGCCAGCCTCGCCAGGCCCGGCCGGGTCAGCCAGCACTTGCGTCAAACAGGGCGTTGAACCGGGCGACAGCCTCGCGCGGCCCGCATGCTGCGCGCCAGACGCCCGCTGAAACGGCCAGAAAGTCGGCCCCCGCCTCCACCAGAGGCGCGGCGTTCTCAGCTGTGATACCCCCGATCGCCACGCAGGGAAGCTCCATGATCTCCTGCCACCACTGCAGAATGTCCGGACTGGCGGCGGTGCGCGGCTGTTTGGTGTCTGTTGGATAAAAAGCGCCGAAGGCGACATAATCAGCGCCTGCTTCGCCCGCTTCCATCGCCAGATGGCGGCTGTCATGACAGGTGATGCCGATGACCGCGTCCGGCCCGAGCTGTCGGCGCGCCTGCGCGCAGGACATGTCATCCTGACCCAGATGGACCCCGTCGGCGCCGAGCGCCAGGGCCAGATCTGGCCGGTCGTTCAGCAGAACGGCGATCCCGCGCGCCTGTACATGCGGGATCACGCGCCGGCCAAACTCAAGAACGTGGCTGTCCGGCGCGCTCAGCCCGGCGGCTGACTTGAGGCGGATCTGCAGGCTGGCGAAATCCCCGCCCTCAAGCGCCTCATCCAGCTGGCGCATGAAAGCGTCGATGTCCGCCACCTCCGGCGGCGTGATGAGATAAAGCCGGCATCGGCGCGGAGCAGGAGCGATCATCAAACCGAGGTAGCCGCGCAGGCGCGCGCCCGCAAGTTCCCGGCGCCGGGCGGCCGGCAGGTCCTGCCGTCCGCCGGCGATTACTCGGCCGCCGCCGCCGGGCGGGCCGTGAATGTCGGGGCGAGCTTGCCAGCGGCGTACTGCCTGGCCATGGCGGCCAGCGGGATCGGCGTGATCCTGCCCGCCATGCCTTCGCAGCCAAACTCCTGGTAGCGCTGTATGCACACCCGGCGCATCGCCTCCTTGGCCGGCTTGAGATAGCCGCGCGGATCAAATTCGCCGGGCTTCTCGGCGAAGACCTTACGGATGGCGCCCGTAATGGCCATGCGGTTGTCCGTATCAATGTTGATCTTCCGCACGCCGTGCTTGATGCCGCGCTGGATTTCCTCGACGGGTACGCCCCATGTCTGGGGCATCTTGCCGCCATACCTGTTGATCTCGTCCTGCAGCTCCTGGGGCACCGAGGAGGAGCCGTGCATGACCAGATGCGTGTTGGGAAGGCGGCGGTGTATCTCCTCTATCACATGCATCGCCAGAACCGCGCCGTCAGGTTTGCGGCTGAACTTGTAGGCGCCGTGGCTGGTGCCCATCGCGATCGCCAGCGCGTCGACCTGCGTCGCCCTGACGAAGTCAACCGCCTGATCCGGGTCCGTCAGAAGCTGGGAATGGTCGAGCTGTCCGTCAAACCCATGCCCGTCCTCCTTCTCGCCCATGCCTGTCTCCAGCGAGCCCAGAACACCCAGCTCGCCCTCGACCGACACGCCGCAGGCATGCGCCATCTCGACAACCCGGCGCGTGACCTCGACATTGTAGTCATAATCGGCCGGCGTCTTTGCATCTTCCCGCAGAGAGCCATCCATCATGACCGATGTGAAGCCGAACTGGATGGCGGTGGCGCAGGTCGCCGGGCCATTGCCGTGATCCTGGTGCATGCAGATCGGAATATGCGGATACATTTCCGAGCACGCATCAATGATATGTTTAAGGACGATGTCATTGGCGTAGGAACGCGCTCCGCGCGAGGCCTGCATGATCACCGGCGCGTTAACCGCATCCGCCGCCTCCATGATCGCCAGCGCCTGTTCCATATTGTTGATGTTGAAGGCCGGCAGGCCATAACCGTGCTCAGCCGCGTGATCGAGTAGCTGTCGCAGGGTGATACGCGCCATGAAGAGTGTCCCTTTAGGAGCTGATCGTCGCCTTGTGACGGTACAGCCGTCTGTGGTCAACCGCAGACCAGCAACTCCGGGGCCAGTCGGAGGCGAGACGTCAGAGGCGAGACGCCAGATGGGCCAGCTCAGAGGGGCCAGCTCAGAGGAGCCAGCTCAGAGGAGAAGGTCTGGCCGGTCCCGTCTGGCCGGTCCCGTCTGGCCGGTCCAGTCTGGCAGGGACGCGGCCGCATGCGCTGAAGGCCCTGCAGTAACTCCGGTTACGCGCCTGAGGATGCGCCCGCGCCTGTTCAGGCCGCCAGAAGGTGGGCCGGACGGCGCAGGTCCTCGGCCAGGCCGGGCCCCATCATGTCGATAAAGTTACCGGCATAAAAACCATCAGCTATCTCCGGGCTGCATCCTTTCAGGGCCGCATCGAAGCGCTTGAGCGGATGGCGTCCGCCCTCGACATGAGGGTAGTCGGAGGAGAACATGCACACCTCCGGGCCAGCTTCGCGGATGATCCAGCCGGCGTCCTCGTGCGGATAGGGCGTAACGCGAAGCTGCCGCCGGACAATCTCGCTGGGACGCGCGGAGAGTTTCTGAAGCCGCGTCTCGTTCCTGACAAAGGCTTCAGCGGCTGAATCCATCGACCGCATCCAGCCGGGAAGCCAGGATGCGCCCAGCTCGATGGCGCCGAATCTGAGCCGCGGGAAACGGTCGAAAACGCCGTCAAATATCATCGTCGCCAGCGTCTGCATGACTGAGCCGGGAATGGGCATGTAGCTGACAGATGTGAAGTTGTCGTCCCCGCCATGAAAATCCGGCACCGGCGGCAGACCGTTGATCGTGTAGACGGGATTGAGTTTGTCCTCGCCGCCAACGTGAAACAGGATCGGGACGCCCGCCTCCTGCGCCATCGCCCAGAGGCGATCGAACCCGATATGGCTGGGCGCGTGATGCTGCGGACAGGAGGAGGGGATCATCAGCCCTTTGGCGCCGAGGCTCAGCGCCTCGCTGGCCAGGGCGATCGTGCGGTCAAAATCCTCAAGCGGCAGCTGTGCTGTCGGCAGAAGGCGCCGGTCCACTTTGCAGAAATCCGTCATCATCCGGTTGTGAGCGGCGGCCGCGGCGTAGCACAGATCTGCATCATCTCCCTTATCGAGGCCAAAATTGCCAAGGCACCAGGTCGTGAAGACCAGCTGGCTGGCGAAGCCGAGGCTATCGAGGGCTGCCGGCCTGTCGGCGGCGATGAAGGCGCCCTGGGCCTCATAGTCCTTGCGCAGGAGTATGTTCTGGCCAGCCCCGGCCCGGAAGGCCTCATCCCGGTGCGCTGCGCGCGCCGCCTCGGCCTTCACCTGGCGGGCCTTTTTACGACGCACGTCGGGCAGGTCATGATAGCGGGCCAGAAGCCCTGTCTCGAAATAGGCGTCAAGGCAGTCAGAGAGCTCCATGAGGTGGCTGTCGGCGTCATGGATGATGCGACCCTGAGCATAGGCCATGCGATACTCCCGCTATGGTGCGTCCCCCTGGCCGGGACGATGGCCAGTCACACACGCCAGGGCCTGCAAGGCAAGCCTCCTGACCAGAGCCCGGCGATCCGGATCCCCCTGTCCGGCGCTCTTTGCGCCACGCGACAGGCTGTCCTCAGCCGCCCTCAGCCGCCCTCAGGCGCGGGCAAGGCCGGCCCGTCGGGCGAAACGCAGGCTTGGCACGCCGATTGCTGCGCCTGAGGCGACCCTCCGGCGTCTCGCCGGGGACTGTCTCCATTATACACGCCGAAGGCGGGGTGGGGGCGGGCGGTTCTCGTGAAGGAAAGAAAAGCCCATGTCGTATCGCGCTCTTATCGCAGGCGCCCTGGCCGCAGGCCTGGCATGCGCCGCCGCCCCCGGGGCTCTGGCCCAGGACAAGGACAACACCGTCAACAACGCTCAGGCGACCTGGGCGGAAACCCGCGCCCGCCTCAATGGCGACATCAAATCGGTAACCGAGGACGTGACCATGACGGCCGCGGCGATCGGCAACTCGATGTCGGCCTCGCTGGGCGGCGCCTCGCTGCTCAATAACACGCAGACCAACACAGGCGCGGTGTCCGCCGCCCTGTCTGTCAACGCGCAGGACGCCTTCGGCTCGCTGACCGCCACCGCCGCCGCCATCGGCAACTCCGCTTCCGTGGTGATCGACGAACTGGCTGGCGTCAATCCGCTCAACCGCGGCTCGCAGGTGAACAACAACCAGTCCTACTATGGCGGTGAGGACAGCGTGCTGGCTGAGTTATCGCTGAGCGGTGGTAACATCTCGTCGGGCAATCCTGATCTCGGCATCGCCGCCACCGCCGCCGCCATCGCCAACTCGCTGTCCGTCGATGTGAAAGGCAATCTTGAAGGCAATAACCTGCAGACAGCCTCCAGCGACGTCAGATCCTATCTCAGCGTCGACATGAACGATGTCTGGGGCGCCTCAAACCTGACCTCGGCCGCCATCGCCAACTCCGCATCGTTCAATGTGTCCGAGGCCGGCCTGGTCAGCATCAACAATACACAGATCGCCGGCTATGACCCAACCGCCGTCTCCAGCATCCGGCTCAACGACATTACCGGCGACATCACCTCCACAACGGCCTCGATCTCCAACACGCTGAGCGTGTCAACACTTCCCTCGCAGGCTCTGCTCACTGTCAATTCGAGCCAGGAAAACGGGGCCGGATCGAACGCCATCGCCGATATCATGCTGGGCGATGTCGTCGGATCGGTCACCGCGACAGCCGCCGCCATCGGCAACTCTGTCTCCATAACCAACCTGCCATAACGGCGCTCTCTCAGAAGCAGATGGCGAAGGCCCGGATCCCTGATGGGGATCCGGGCCTCAGCATTTTGAAAACATCCGGTCATCCGTCCTGGCGCGGCCCTGTGATCTGACGTGCTGGGGGTATGAACGTCGCAACCCGCTGTACCGTAACGATGCTGCATGCGTGTTATCTCTGAGGCGCCCTGCGCGGAGCCGCCTCAGAAAGGGGCTGCGCGTGCGCCTGCATCTGCCGCCTTATGGTCTTTGCGTTTCCTGGCAGGTCCGGCCCCGCCGCCCTGGTGATGGCATGTTGATTGCAACCCCCCATTTGAACCCGGCATGGGGCCGGGCGCTGTGTCCAACCATAACGCCACAGGCGGCGGTGGAGACGGTGGGCTCTCGTGCAAAAAGGAAGTCATCTATGTCATCGCGTATTCTCGTTTCTACAGCGCTCGCCGCCCTCATGGCGTGCGCCGTCGCTCCGGGCGCTTTCGCCCAGACCAAGGACAACACCGTCAACAACAATCAGGGCAACTGGGCCCAGACCCGCGCCCAGCTCAACGCCAACATCAAGTCTGTCTCTGAAGACGTGACAATGACGGCGGCTGCGATCGGCAACTCGATGTCCGCCTCTCTGGGCGGCGCCTCGCTTGTCAACAACACGCAGAACAACACCGCTCCGGTTACCGCCGGCCTCAATGTCAACGCCCGGGACGCATTCGGCTCGCTCACCGCTACGGCGGCTGCGATCGGCAACTCCGCGTCCGTCGTCATCGACGAGACGGTCGGCGTCAACCCGATGAACCGCGGTTCACAGGTCAACAACAACCAGTGGTTCAACAATGTCGAGGGCGTTCGCGCCAACCTCAACCTCACCGGCGGCAACATCTCCCCCGGCAACCCGGATCTCGGCATCAGCGCGACGGCCGCAGCTATCGCCAACTCGCTGTCCGTGGACGTCAAGGGCGATGCGCAGGTCAACAACCTGCAGCGCTTCTGGGGCGATGCGCGCTCGAACCTCACCGTCAACATGAACGACGTGACCGGCGCCTCCAACCTCACGTCAGCGGCGATCGCCAACTCGGCGTCCGTCAACGTGACGGACGGCGCGAAAGTCCAGGTGAACAACACCCAGTTCGCCGCCTATGACCCGACAGCCACGTCCAACATCAAGCTGAACGACATCACGGGCGACATCACCTCGACGACAGCCGCCATCTCCAACACGCTCAGCGTCTCGACCCTGCCTTCACAGGCGATGCTGACGGTCAACTCGAACCAGCAGAACGGCGCCGGCGTCTTCGCCAACGCTGACCTCAACCTGGGCGATGTGGTCGGCAGCGTTTCGGCGACGGCTGCTGCGATCGCCAACTCGGTCTCGATCACGAACCTGCCGTAATCGTCTGATCTTAAACCATGCGTGGCTGGCCCGGATTCCTCACAGGATCCGGGCCAGTTGCTGTCAGGCGCACGCCGTCCGCCCGGCCGGACCTGTGCTCATCCCCCGAGTTTGACGCCAAGGGCCTCGGCGGCGGCTGCGATAAACCGGTTGGTCTGCGAGAAAGCCGCATCGAGTGTTTCTTCTCCGGCCGGATTGGAAATCGTCGCCCAGTTGGCCGCGACATCGTCCACCGTGATGTCTGTCCCGCCCAGAAACACCGGCTTCGTCTCGTAGATGTGCACGACCGAGAAGCAGCCTGCGCCTGCGCCAAGTATGGTCTTTGAGGGCGCCTCCTCGCTGACGAGATAGAGCACGCCGGGGCTCACCAGATCCGGCTGCATCAGGCGTGCAGCCTGCTCGCCGATCAGACCCTCGAGCATGCGCGTTGCGGCCGTGGGGGCCAGTGTATTGACCCGGATATTGTTCTTGGCCCCTTCCAGGTGCAGCACATTCATCAGGCCAACCATGGCCGCCTTCGCGGCCCCGTAATTGGACTGCCCGAAATTGCCATAGATGCCAGAAGCCGAGGCGGTCAGCATGATACGGCCATAGTTCTGCTCGCGCATGGTGTCCCAGACAGCCTTGGTGCAGTTGGCCGTTCCGAAGAGGTGGACCTCAACCACTTTGCGGAAATCCTCCATCGTCATTTTGGCGAAGGACTTATCGCGCAGTATCCCGGCGTTATTGATGAGGATGTCAACACGGCCCCAGTGCGCCTTCGCCTCGGCGACCATGGCCTCAACCTGATCAAACCGCGTGATGTCAGCCCCGCTGGCGATCGCTTCACCGCCAGCCTCACGGATCTCCCTGGCCACCGCATCAGCCGCCAGGAGCGAGCCGCCCGAGCCGTCCACCGCTCCGCCCAGATCGTTGACCACAACCCTGGCGCCGCGGGCCGCAAGCTGGAGGCAGTGCTGTCGCCCAAGGCCGTTGCCTCCGCCCGTGACAATGGCGACCCGGCCGTCAAATCGAACAGTCATTGCAACCTCATCCTCTGCGCCTGCGCGGGGGTCGCCATCGCAAAGACGGGCGAAGAAGGCAAGGCCCCGCCGGACATCGGCGGCATCGGAACACAAGGCCCCGGACACGGCTCCGCCCGGGCGCCTTCTCAGGCCCGCCAGGGTCGCGCCGGCCCCGCCGTCGTGCAGGTGGTCGAAGGGCCCGCCGTGGGGGCCCGCCGTGGGGCGAGCCGAGGGGGGAAGGGTATACAGGCCATCTATGCCTTGAGGGCGCTGACCCCCGGCAGGTCCCTGCCTTCCATCCACTCCAGGAAGGCGCCGCCTGCCGTCGATACGAAGGTCAGCTGGTCGGCTACGCCCGCATGATGCATGGCTGAGACCGTATCCCCGCCGCCGGCCACGGCGATAAGACGCCCCTCGCTCACCAGCCGGGCGGCTTCGCGCGCCGCCTCAACCGTCCCACGGTCGAACGGCGGGATCTCAAAGACGCCAAGAGGGCCGTTCCAGATCAGTGTCTTCGAGTTGACCATGGCCCGCTTAAGGCGCGCAACGGTTTCAGGTCCTGCATCAAGGATGCGCTCATGCTCATCGATCGATCCGAGGGACCGCACGCGGGTTGGCGCACCCTTCGCCATCTGCTCGGCGACGACGATGTCGACCGGAAGAAACAGCTTGCAGTTGTTCTGCCCAGCCAGGCGGATGATGTCTCTGGCTGTTTCGGCAAGCTCCTTTTCGCAATAGGATGCGCCGACGTCATGGCCCTGGGCGTAAAGAAACGTGTTCGCCATGCCCCCGCCGATGGCCAGCTTGTCAAGGCGTGTGACCAGGTTGCGGAGGAGATCGAGTTTGGTCGAAACCTTCGATCCGCCGACAATTCCCAGCACCGGCCGCTCCGGATGGCCGAGGGCGGCGTCCAGAGCCCGGAGCTCACGCTCCATGGACAGGCCCGGATAGGCTGGCAGCAGACGAGCAAGGCCTTCGGTGGAGGCGTGTGCGCGGTGAGCGGCCGAAAACGCGTCATTGACATAAAGATCGCCCAGCGCCGCGAGCGCAGCGGCGAAGGCCGGATCATTCTCTTCTTCGCCCGCGTGATAGCGGACGTTTTCCAGAAGAAGAACGCCGCCCGCTGGCAGGCCCTGAACGGCCCTCTTCGCCGTCTCGCCGATGCAGTCGTCCGCCCAGGCGACCGCGCGGTTGAGAAGACGCTCCAGCGGCTCGACGATCGGCCTGAGGCTCATGGAGGCGACCCTCTTGCCCTTGGGGCGGTCAAAATGCGCCAGCAGCACAACCCGCGCCCCGGCCGTGCAGAGCCGGTCGATCGTCGGCAGAGCCGCCCGCAGGCGCGTATCGTCCTCTACCTGCCCGGCCTCCATCGGGACATTGAAGTCAACCCGCACAAGGGCTGTTTTTCCGTTGAGCTCGGCGTTGGCCAGAGTGCGGAAGGTCATGGCGGGCGCATCCTCCAGAGTGAAAGAACACACCTACCTCCAAGGCCTCTTCCCGGTCCAGCCTCGCCACGTGGGCGCCGCGCCCCTTCCGGGGGCGAGGCGCGGGAGGCTGACCCGGGCGGCTTCAGGAGACCGGATCGCCCCAGGGGTGAGGCAGGTCTTTCACATGTTTCAGAAGTTCAAATCCGATCCGGCGCGGCTCGTCTTTGGTGGTCGGCACGGCGACAAGGAGTACGCTGACCTGCGAATAGTGCTGAATGAGCTCGAACCGGCGGCCGTCGGCGTACTCGCCCATGAATATGATCATGTCCGGCCCCCAGCTGGCCAGATTGCTGATGTGCAGGGGCTCGGCGTTCGGTCCCTCAACGAAGCGACCACCGACTTCGTGATCGGGTCCAAGATGCCGCTCAAACGCGAGGATCTGATGCACAAGGCGCTGGTGCATCCATCTGGCCGGATCAGGCGGCATGCGGGCGGGCGCCGGCGCTTCACTGACAGACGCTGCGGCGTCCGCAGACGCCGCAGCGTCCTCCTGAACGACAGAGGGAGGTGAGATGATGGCGCGCAGGGCGGCTTTTTCCTCCGGAGCGTCGGTCATGGTCTTTCCTGCTCACAACGACAGAGCCATCCTGGCCAGGGGCCGCTTCAGACGGGTCAGCAACATCCGTGAGGCGGACCCCGGGCGCGCGCCTCAGATCAGCTTCGCCCAGGCCACAGCCGTATCGCTCATGCGGGTGGAGAAGCCCCATTCATTATCATACCAGCTCATGATGGAGACAAAGGTCCCGTCCATCACCTTCGTCTGATCCATGTGGAAAACCGAGGAATGCGGATTGTGGTTGAAGTCTGATGAGACCAGCTTGTCAAACGTGTAGCCCAGAACGCCCTTCAGCGGGCCATCAGCGGCGGCTTTGATAGCCTCATTGACTTCTTTTACGCTCGTTGGCCGCCGGGCGATGAACTTGAGATCCACCAGCGACACGTTCGGCGTGGGTACCCGCACTGACACGCCGTCAAGCTTGCCGTTCAGCTCAGGCAGGACGAGACCCACGGCCTTGGCTGCGCCTGTCGAGGTCGGGATCATCGACAGGGATGCAGCGCGGGCGCGGTAGAGATCCTTATGCATCGTATCCAGGGTCGGCTGATCGCCGGTATAGGAATGGATCGTCGTCATCATTCCCTTCTCGATGCCGATGGCTTCATGCAGAACGCTCGCAACCGGCGCAAGGCAGTTTGTCGTGCACGAGGCGTTCGAGACAATCGTATGCTCTCTGGCAAGACGGTGATGGTTGACCCCGTAGACGACGGTCAGGTCGGCGTTCTCGCCCGGCGCTGAGATAAGAACCCGCTTGGCCCCCGCCTCAAGATGGGCGGCCGCCTTCTCCCGCGCCGTGAAGAGGCCGGTGCACTCAAAGGCTATGTCGACATTAAGCTCGCGGTGAGGCAGTTCGGCCGGGTTCCTGATGGCGGTGACCCTGAAGGCCTGATCGCCGACCGATACCCTGTCGCCGTCGATCCTGACGTCCATGTTGAGCGGACCGTGGACGGAATCATACCGCAGCAGGTGAACATTGGTCTCCACCGGACCGAGATCATTGACTGCGACAACCTCTATGTCAGAGCGTCTGTGTTCCAGAATTGAACGCAGAACCAGCCTGCCGATCCGGCCAAATCCGTTGATCGCCACACGCACTGTCATCAGGTTGTTCCTCAGGTTGAACGGCGCCGAAGGGCATGCAAAAGGCATGCAGCACCGCCCCCTGCGCGCCCTTGCGTTTCTCCTGCGGCCTCATAGCGGATTCTCGCAGCGAGGCGAGGGGCGGACACGTTGAAAATCACGCAATGACCCGCAGTACTTCGTGAACGGGCCGTTACACGCGTTCCCGGGCCGCCCTGACGACCGCCTCAGCGGTGATACCGAAATGGCTGAACAGCTTGCCGGCGGGGGCGGAGGCGCCAAAGCCCGCCATCCCCACAAACCCGCCCTCCGGTCCGATCCAGCGGTCCCAGCCATCGCGCACCCCGGCCTCAACGGCGACCCTGGGAAGGCCGGCGCCCAGCGTGTCCCGGCGATAAGCCTCCGGCTGAGCCGCAAAAAGCTCAAATGAGGGCAGGGAGACAACCCGCGCGCCAACGCCGTCAGCTTCCAGCAGCCTCTGGGCCGCGAGGGCGAGGCCCACCTCCGACCCGCTGGCCAGAAGGACAACCCGTTCCGGACGGCTGGCCGGGGACAGCACATAGCCCCCGCGCGCCGTCAGGTTCTCCTCGGTATGGACTGTCCGCACGGGCGCCACGTTCTGCCGCGTCAGCGCGATCAGGCACGGCCCGGCGTCCCTGCGAAGCGCGATCTGCCAGGCCTCAGCCGTCTCAACACCGTCCGCCGGCCGCAGCACGGTGAGGTTGGGGATCATGCGCAGTGAGGCGATGTGCTCGACCGGCTGGTGGGTCGGCCCATCCTCGCCGACGCCGATGGAATCATGCGTCATGACATGAATGACGCGCAGGTTCATCAGGGCGCCAAGACGGATGGCGGGCCGCGAATAATCGGAGAACACCAGAAACGTGCCGGAATAGGGAATAACCCCGCCATGCAGCGCCATGCCGTTCATGGCCGCAGCCATCGCATGTTCGCGGATGCCCCAGTGAACGAACCGGCCGCCATAATCAGCTGCGTTCATCGCCGCCCGGGCCGCCGCCGTCCGGGTGTTGTTTGACCCCGTCAGATCCGCAGATCCGCCCACCATCTCCGGAACGCGCGCCGTTATGACCTCAAGGGCCGCGCCCGACCATTTGCGGGTCGCATCCGCCTTCTGAGACGCGGCCACGGCTTTCTTGTGGGCGCTGAGCGCCTGTTCGAGGTCGTCGGGAAGCTCGCCCGCCAGGCTCGCCTCAAACTGCGTCCGAAGGGCTGAGGCCTCCAGGCGCCTGCGCCAGGCCTCGCGATGGCGCGCGCCCTGACGGCCGATCCTGCGCCAGGCCTCGAGGATCTCATCGGGAATGACGAACGGGGCGTGCGGCCAGTTGAGCGCCTCACGTATGCCTGCGATTTCCTCAGCACCGTACGGCCCGCCATGGGCCGGGCCCGTTCCAGCCAGCTTTGGCGCGCCAAAACCGATGATGGTTCTGCAGGCGATCAGAGTGGGACGATCGGCTGTCTGCGCCGCCAGCAGCGCACCGCGTACGGCGTCCCTGTTGTGACCATCCACGCGGCTGACCGTCCAGCCTGAGGCCTTGAAGCGTTTCAGCTGGTCGGTCGCATCCGTCAGGTCGGTTGAACCGTCGATCGTAACGGCGTTGTCGTCGAACAGGACAATGAGGTTCTTCAGACGCAGATGGCCTGCAAGGCTGATCGCTTCCTGGCTGAGACCTTCCATCAGGCAGCCATCGCCGGCGATCACATAGGTCTTGTGGTCGACCAGGTCATCGCCGAAGCGGGCGTTGAGATGGCGCTCGGCCATCGCCATGCCGACGGCGTTGGCCAGGCCCTGTCCGAGCGGTCCGGTCGTCGTCTCCACCCCGGGAGTGTGGCCATATTCGGGATGACCCGGCGTCAGGGACCCGAGCTGGCGGAACTGTCGGATTTCCTCAAGCGTCATGCCCGGATAGCCGGTCAGGTACAGAAGCGAATAGAGAAGCATGGAGCCGTGACCAGCCGACAGGACCAGCCTGTCACGGTCCGGCCAGTCCGGATCGCCGGCGTCAAAGCGCAGGAACTCCTGAAACAGAAGGCTCGCCACATCGGCAAAGCCCAGCGGCAGGCCGCAATGGCCGCTCTGGGCCTGTTCGACCGCATCCATGCTGAGGGCGCGGATCGCATTGGCGAGCGGCAGTGGGCTCATGGGTCTCTCCGGCTGACTGCAGGCTGGTTAACGGGTTTGGCGGCTGCTTCAAAGGGCCTTGGCGTCCCAACAGCGCCATTGCGCGGTTTGCTCACAGGCATCACATTGAGGTCCTGCAGGAAGGGCCATGAGCGAACAGAACGGCGATTCGCCCGATATGACGGAGGCCCTCGCCCGGCTGGAGGCCGCGCTCGCCCGCCTCGAAGGCCGGCTCGACGGCGTGTTCGCCCGGCTTGAAGGGCAGCGCTACCAGGCGCTGGAAGCCGACGCCCTGCGGCGCGACCGGGCTCGCCTGGCCGGCGATCTGGACGCCGCGCGGGCCCGCGAGCGGGCCCTTCAGCAGCTGGCTGATGAAGCCTCCGAAGCCCTCGGATCGGCTATTTCAGAGGTGCGCGAAGCCCTCGGCAAGGTCTGAGGCGCGCCCACCTGCCGTTCGCCTGTTACGGGTTGCACGCCTCGCCGCCCGCCTGCTGCTGCGGGACCTCTCTGGCGCCGGAGGGGGCGCTGTCGTAAACACGTCCCCGACAGGGTCCGGTCAGAGCGCCCGGCGGCCATGTCTGGCAGACGTCTCATGTCCGATAATAGAGTGAAGGCTGCGTGGCAAAGGCTGAGATCACGATCGGCGCCAGACGCTACAGTCTGAACTGCGCTCCCGGGCAGGAGGCGCGGCTGGAAGAGCTGGGCGCACGCTTCGACCAGCGCGTGCGTGAGCTCACCGAGGCGCTTGGCGATCTGGGGCCGGAGCGCCTCTTCCTCGCCGCCGGTATCTCGCTTCTTGATGAGCTGGACGCCCTCTCGGCGGGCCCCTCCGGGAGCGCCATCGACGAGCGCCTGCGGCATCTCGAGACACGTGCGGCATCCGTGCTCGCTGAGGCCGCCCAGCGGATCGACAGGCTGTCCCGCCGCGTTGATGAAGCCGGCTGAGCCGCCATCGGCGCAGGCCTGTCGCCCGGATCAGGCGACCTGCCCGGCAGCCCAGCCCGAGCTCCAGGCCCACTGAAAATTGTAACCGCCAAGCCAGCCGGTGACATCAACGCACTCGCCGACGAAGAACAGGCCTGGGGCTGTTTTCGCCTCCATCGTCCGTGAGGACAGGCCGTCCGTGTCAACCCCGCCCAGCGTCACCTCGGCTGTGCGCCAGCCTTCCGTTCCGTCGGGTCTGACGCGCCAGGCGCTGAGCGCCTCGGCGACCGTCTGAAGGCGCGCGTCCGAGAGATCGGCGAGCCGGGCTGCGCCATGCGTGCGGGCGGCGATCTGTTCGGCCAGCCGACGCGGCGCAAAGGCGCTCAGAACCGTCTCCAGCTGCTGTTTGCCGCGCTCGCTGCGGGCCGCCTTCAACCGGCCCAGAACGTCCTGTCCGCACGCCAGATCGATCAGGATCTCACACCCCTCCCGCCAGTAGGAGGATATCTGAAGGATGGCCGGGCCGGACAGCCCGCGATGCGTGAAGAGAAGCCCCTCCTCGAAGGTGGCGCCGTTGCAGCTGGCGCGCGCCCGCAGCGACACGCCGGCCAGCTCCCTGACCGGGGCAAGGCCCGGCTCCTGAAACACCAGGGGAACGAGGGCTGGCCGCGGAGCGATGACTGCGAGGCCGAAGCTGCGTGCGACATCATAAGCAAAACCGGTGGCGCCTATCTTGGGTATCGACAGCCCGCCGGTGGCGATGACCAGGGAGCGGCATGTGATGGCCCCGATGCTTGCTTCGACGCGCCAGCCCTGCGCCTCGCGGCTGACCGGGCCGGGCCGCACCCCCAGGCGCAGCTCGCCGCCAGCCGCCTCAAGGTCATGCAGCAGCATATCGATGATCTGCATGGCCGACCCGTCGCAGAACAGCTGGCCCAGCGTTTTCTCATGCCAGGCGATACCGCGCGCTGAGACACGGGCGATGAAGTCATGCTGGCTGTAGCGCTTCAGCGCAGAGACGCAGAACTGCGGGTTGGATGAGAGAAACTGCGACGGGGTGACGTTAAGGTTGGTGAAGTTGCAGCGTCCGCCGCCGGAAATGCGGATCTTTTCGGCAGGCCGGCCGGAATGGTCAATGACGCTCACCCGTCGACCCCGGCGCGCCGCCTCAATGGCGCACATCAGGCCGGCGGCCCCTGCGCCGATCACCAGGACATCACACGCGCTCACACAGATCCGCCTCTCCAGCGTCCCAGCAGCCGCCACCGGCCCTTATCGACGCGACCGCCAGCCACCGGCCGGGACAGAGCCGGCCGGCCCGTCCGGCCGCATGGCTTTACCCGACGGCCTGAAGGCCGGCGAGCCCAAACCGGTGTAGCGGAAAAGCAGAGCCCCGATGGCTGAACCCCGGACGTCAGGGACCAGCCGCTTGCCTCCCCCTCGCGCCCGATCGGAGGCTGTCGCCGGCTGGCCGCTTGCCTGGCTGTTTGCGCTGGCCGCATCACCTGTGCCAAGACGCGCACACGCGGGACGCAGGGTCATACATCCTGTTCTTGACACCTTCCCGCCTGGAGCATGAGGGAGCGCGCCTGTGGGAGAAGCCTGGATCATCGACGCCTGTCGCACCCCGCGCGGCATCGGACGGCAGGGCAAGGGCGCCCTCGCCGACATGCATCCCCAGCATCTGGCGGCCAGCGTTCTGAAGGCGCTGGCGGAGCGCACCGGTATGCAGACCGCCGATGTCGACGACATCATCTGGGGCGTATCGACCCAGGCCGGCCGCCAGGGCCGTGATCTCGCGCGTATGGCGGCCCTTGACGCTGGCTATGACGTGCGCGCCTCCGGGGTCAGCATCGACCGCTTCTGCGGCTCGGGCATCACCTCGGTGAACATGGCCGCCGCCAGCATCATGGCCGGCATGGCCGACCTCGCAATTGCAGGCGGCACGGAGATGATGAGCTATACCGCCTCGATCGCCGATCCGCGCTCACCCTTCCTCGACGCCGGCAACAGCCGTCTTCGCGCACGCCATCCTCAGAGCCATCAGGGCGTCTGCGCCGATGCGATCGCCACGCTGGAGGCGATCTCCCGCGAGGACCTTGATGCGCTGGCGCTGGAAAGTCAGCGACGCGCTGACCACGCCATCCGCAACGGACATTTCAGCAGGAGCCTTGTGCCGGTCTACAGGGCGGACGGCTCACTCGCCCTCGACCGTGAGGAGTTTCCGCGGCCGCAGACAACAGCGGAGGGACTGGCGGCCCTCAAGCCCGCCTTCGAGGCTATGGCCAACGCCCCCCTCAATGATGAGGGCGAGACCTATGCCGGCCTCATACGCCAGGTCTATCCTGATCTCACGATCCGGCATGTCCATCATGCCGGCAACTCCTCCGGCGTCGTCGACGGAGCCGCCGCCCTGCTGCTGGCCTCGCCCGACTACGCCCGCGCTCACGGGCTTGCCCCGCGCGCGCGCGTTCTGGCCATGGCCAATATGGGCGACAGTCCAACCCTGATGCTGAATGCGCCGGTGCCGGCCGCCCGCAAGGTTCTGGCGAAGGCCGGCCTCCGGATCGAAGACATTGATCTCTTCGAGATCAACGAAGCCTTCGCCGTGGTTGCGGAGAAGTTCATCCGCGACCTGCGCCTCGATCGCGACAGGGTCAATGTGAATGGCGGAGCAATGGCCCTCGGCCATCCGATCGGCGCCACAGGATCCATCCTCATCGGTACGATCCTTGATGAGCTCGAACGTCGCGACCTGCGTCGCGGTCTCGTCACCATGTGCGCGGCCGGTGGCATGGCGCCTGCGATCATTGTGGAGCGCATGAACTGACGCCATCGCCCGCGCCGACGCCCGGGTGTGGTGAGCCGGGCGTCTCTTACCCACCGAGCGTGACCACACGTCGTGTCTGTGTCTGCGCCGCCTCTGACGGCGCCTGCAGATCATGTCCCATCCCCGCCGCCGCGGCCAGGCCCATCAGGTCACAGCTTTCTGAGGCTGCAGGGTTGTCAGGTCGCAGGGTTCTCATGTCGCAGGGTTCTCAGGGCGTCACGATGCCAAACCAGAACTCAAACCGGTCGAGAAGATCAACGAGGAGAGCCAGAGGCTCACGATCGCCCTCGATATCGGCGTCTGCGGGCGTCATCTCTCCCAGTATCAGCTGTGCGAGGGTCAGCCGGTCCAGCGCCAGGGTGGGACGCATGGTGAGCGGGATCTGCTCATGCCAGAGAACAGCGTTGGACAGCTCGACGTGAAAGCAGGTCTGCTCGTCGCGCACATGAAGGCTGAAGGCGAAGCTCACATGCCCCGCCTTTTCCGCGTTAAGACGCACCGAGCAGGAATCGAGGAGCTGATCGGCCGGCAGGGGGCGTATCTGTCCGGCCGGTCCCGGCCGGATGTCAGAGGGCGTCCTGTCGGCCCGCAGCTCACGCGCGCCTGTCAGATAGAAGGAGCGCCAGGGGCCGGATTCAGCCTGATAGCCCAGCTGCTCGAGGGCGTCCGCCTGCAGACTGCGCGCCTCGGTATTGTCCGGATCAGCAAAGACGAGGTGATTGACCAGCTCGGCCACCCAGCGATAGTCGCCGGCCGCATAGGCCGTCCGGGCGTGCGTTAGAAGCGCCTCCGCTCCCCCTGCAAGCGCCACATAACGCTGCCCGGCTTCGACAGGCGGATGGGGATGAAGATGAGCCGGATTGCCGTCAAACCAGCCCAGGTAACGCTGGTAGACCGCCTTCGCGTTGTGATTGAGCGTGCCGTAATAGCTGCGCGTATGCCATTCGGAGGCCAGCGACGGCGGCAGGCGCAGACGCTCGGCGATCTCCTCAGGCGTCTGACCGTGATTGGCCCAGCGCAGGGTCTGGTCATGAACGAACTTGTAGAGGTCGCGCTGCTTGGACAGGTAGGTCAGGATGCGCTCAGCGCCCCATCGCGGCCAGTGATGGCTGGCGAACACCACCTCGCTGTCGCCGGCGAAAAGAGCCATCGCCTCGTTGATGTAGCGGCTCCATGACTTGGCGTCCCGCACCTGTGCGCCGCGCGGTGTCAGGATGTTATGCAGATGACAGGTGCAGTTCTCCGCCATGCACAGGGCCCGCAGATGCGGGATGTAGACATTCATTTCGGCGGGCGCTTCTGAATCCGGCGTCATCTGAAATACGAGCTCAACGCCATCCTGGGTGCGCCGCTCGCCCGTACGCATGATCGAGACGGTCGGCGGTACCAGCGAGACTGCGCCCATGGATGTGGTCTTTCCCAGTCCGGCGTCGATGTGACCGAGGGGTCCGGCCGGCAGGAGGGCGCCGTACATATAGGTCGCCCGTCGGCCCATGGCGTTGCCGGCAAGGACATTCTCAGAGGCCGCCTCCTTCAGAAACCCGTCCGGCGCGATGATCTCAAGGCCGCCGGCGATGTCGGCCTCTGAGGCGACGCCCCTGACGCCGCCAAAGTGATCTACGTGGGAATGGGTGTAGATGACGGCCGTGACTGGCCTGTCGCCGCGGTGGCTGCGATAAAGACCGAGCGCTGCGGCCGCCGGCTCGGCGGAGATCAGCGGGTCGACGATGATGACCCCCTCGCGCCCCTCGATGAAGGTGATGTTGGACAGATCAAATCCGCGGACCTGATAGAGGCCCGGCGTGATCTCGAAGAGCCCGTGAATGGCGTTGAGGCGGGCCTGACGCCACAGGCTGGGATTAGCCGATGCGGGTATGGCCGCATCATGATCGAGGAAAGCAAAGCGTTCCATCGACCAGACGGTGCGACCGGCCCGGTTCCTGACCTCGGCATGCGGAAGGGTCCCCATGAACCCGCGCCGGGCGTCAGCGAAATCCTGACCGTCATCGGCGGGCAGGCCCGCGGCGAACGCCGCGTTAGCCTCCCGGGTGTGAACGCTGGCGTCCTTCGGTCCGGTCATGGCGGCGCTCTCCCTCTTGGGCGACCATAAAAGCCTGTTTGCCCCCGCTTCTCCAGTCCCCGCCCGATCCTGTCTGGCCCCGCCGCCCTGGCGAGCCCCGGTGGTTGCGCGCCGCCGGTTCAGGTCCTCGCGCACCCGCGCACGACGGCCTGTGCGCCGTCCCCGCCGCAATCAACTGGCGGACACGGCGATCCAGTCGGGGCCGGATCGCGTAATAAAGCGTCAGGGTTCGGCCCCAGCGCGGTCGCGCGATCCAGGAGAGTGCGGGTTGAAGTTCAGTTTACGGGCGCCTGCGGGCCTCGGCCAGCTGGTACTGGTCATCGGCGTGATCGCCGGCGCACTCTACCTGTCCTCGACCCTTGCTCCCCCGCGCCAGAGCGCGCGTCCGGTCGCCTTTGCGCCTGATCTCAAGCCCGGCGTGAAGACGCTGCGCCCGGACATCGTCTCCCACAGGCCGGTCGTCAGCCTGTCCGGCGTCGTGGAGAACCGCACCCGCACTGATATCGCCGCCCAGGTCGGCGGTCGGGTCATCGAGGTCTCCCCGGGTTTCGCCAGAGGCGCCCTGGTCCGCAAGGACGAACTTCTCTTCCTTATCGATCCGTCTGACTACCGGCTTGCGCTGGAGGCGACCGGGGCGGAGATTGCAGCAGCCAGAAGCGATCTCCAGCAGCTCAGGATCGCCGCCGAGTTGTCCGCCCGCGAATGGCGCGAGACCTATCCGGACCGCGAGGTCCCGCCGCTGGCCGCCAAGGCGCCCCAGATCGCCGCCGCCGAAGCCCGCCTCATGGCGGCCGAAGCCTCCCGCAGAAAAGCTGAACTCGCCCTCGAGCGCACACGCGTGCGTGCGCCCTTCGATGCGCGTGTCCTCGAAACGCAGCTGGATGAAGGTCAGATCGTCAATCCGAACCAGATCGTCGGTGTCATATTCGCAACAGCCAATGTTGAGATCGCCGCTGCGATCTCGGCTGCAGAGGCGAACCTCATCTCCCCCCTCGAGGGACGTAAGGTGAGCGTCCTGCGGCCAGGCTCGCAGGAGCCGCTCGCCTCAGGCGTCATCGCCCGAAGAGACGCCCAGCTGGATCCGCGCACGCGACTGGGCCGCATCTATATCGCCCTTGATGGCGACAGTGGTCTGCAGGTCGGGGAGTTCATCAGCATACGGGCTGAAGGCGAGATCATTGACGTCTCGCTTCAGCTTCCTTTGACGGCGTTGAGCGGACGCGACAGCGTCTTCGTTCTCTCCGGCGGCCGTCTGGCAAGGCGCCAGGTCAGCGTGCTGGCGGAAGCGGGCGGCCAGCTGACGCTGGCTCCGTTTGATATCGCCGAGGGCGTCATCGTGCTGCCGCCTCCGGAGGCCGCCGAGGGCATGGAGGTGCGCGTGCTCGCACCCGAACCCGCCGCTGATGGCGCCGCCGCCCGGGAGCTGGCCGATGGCCGGTGAGAAACCCGGAACAACGGGGCCAGAGACGGGGCCAGAGACTGGGCCTGAGGCGGGGCATGAGAACTGGCCTGAGATGGGCGCAGCCTCCCCGCCGCCCCGCGGCGGAGACGGCCTCACAGGCTGGTTTATCCGTAATCCTGTCGCCGCTAATCTTCTCATGGCCGTCCTGCTCGTCGGTGGTCTCCTGTCGGCGCTCAACATGCGCTCGGAGGCCTTTCCTACGGTAAGCCCGGGCCTGGTGAGCGTGACTGTTCCCTATCCGGGCGCCACCCCTGCGGAGGTCGAAGAGGCCATCACGCGCCGGGTCGAGGAGGCGGTTCTGGGCATAGATGGCGTCCGGCGTGTGACGTCGCGGGCCTCCGAGAACGCCGGCTCGGTGAATGTCGAGGCGGCTGACTTTGTCGACATCGACAAGCTCAAGGACGATGTCGAGGCGGCGGTCGGCCGTCTCAGCCAGTTCCCCCCGGAGAATGCAGAAAAGCCTGTCATCATTGCGCCCGAAGCCACCGGCGATGTCGTCACCCTGGCCGTCGTGGGGGATGTCGCCCCGCTTGAGCTGAAGCGGACGGCCGAACGCATCGAGCGCGATCTTCTGTCCTGGCCGGGGGTGACCCTGGTCTCGCTGGCGGGCGACCGCGACTATGAAATCGCCATCGAGGTCAGCGAGGACACACTGCGGCAGTATGATCTGACCTTCTCCGAGGTCGCCAGTGCGGTGCGTTCTTCCTCCATCGACCTCGCCGCCGGCTCGATCACCGCCCGCAGCGGGGAGATCCTTCTGCGCACCAACGAAAAGCGCCAGTCCGGCGAAGCGTTCCGGTCGATCGAGATCAGGACCCTGGCTGACGGGCGTACGCTGCGGCTGGGGGATATCGCCAGCATCCGGGATGGCTTCTCACGCTCGCAGGTCGCCAACACGTATAACGGCAAGCCGGCGATCTTCGTGCGCGTCTCGCGGGCGAGCGCTGAAGACCTGCTCAAGGTGCGCACCGCGGTTGACCGCTTTCTCGCCTCTTATACACCCCCGCAGGGGATTGAGCTGGTCATCACCAATGATCAGTCGCGGCTTCTCTCCGAGCGGGTCAACCTTTTGGCCCGCAATGCTGTCTTCGGTTTTGCGCTTGTCTTTCTCTTTCTGGTCCTGACGCTTGATCTCAAGCTCGCCGTCTGGGTGAGCACGGGCATAGCCACAGCGTTTCTTGGCGGCTTTCTGATCTTTGGCGCCCTGGATGTCACGCTGACGCAGATTTCCCTGTTCGGGCTCATTATCGTCCTCGGGCTTGTGGTCGATGATGCTATCGTCATCGGCGAAAGCATCGACGATGAGCGCCAGGCGGGCGCCTCGGGCGTGACCGCTGTCATGCGCGGCGTGCGTTCGGTGGCTGCGCCCGTGATTGTCGGCGTCACCACCACCATTGTCGCCTTCGCCCCTTTGCTTCTCACGGGCGGATCCTTCGCAGAGATCTCGCGCGCCATCCCCATCGTGGTGATCGCCGTCCTGGGCGTGTCGCTCCTGGAAGCGCTCTTCATTCTGCCAAGCCATGTCGGACATGGCGGGGACTGGTCGCGCGGTCCGCTGCGGGCGATCCAGTCGCGGGTCACAGGCGCCATACGCTGGACGGCTGACCGGATTGTCTTTCCGGTGAGCCTACTTGCCGCACGACGGCGCTATACGACGCTCGGCCTCGCGCTCGCCTTTTTCATTTTCTGCCTCTCGCTCGTGGGCAACGGCGTTGTCCGCTTCATCTTCTTTCCCAATATCGAGGGCAATGAGATCTCCGCCTCGGTGACGATGCCGGCCGGAGCGCCCTATGCGCGAACCGCTGAGGTGGTCGACCATCTCGAGCGATCGGCTCTGAACATCGCAAAGCGTGTCGAACAGGAGACGGGCGAGCAGCTCTTCGTGTCCGTTTCAAAGACGGCCGGGGGCAGAGCCAGTTCGGGCGGAGGGCCGGGCAGCCAGAGCTCGTTTTCAGCGGCCGAAAACATCGGTCAGGTCCAGATCGAGCTGACGCCCTTTGGCGTGCGCCAGATGTCGGCGGCTGACATTGAGCGTCTGTGGCGCCAGGAAGTGGGCCGCGTGGACGGGGTCGAGCGGATCAGCTTCAATTCCGCCATCGGCGCGTTCGGGTCCGATATTGATTTTGAGCTCAGCGATACGGATGGCGAGGCGCTGCTGGCGGCCTCATCAGCCCTCAAGGAGAAGCTGGCCGGCATAGACGGGGTCAACCAGATTGATGACAGCTATGACCTCGGCAAGGGTCAGCTTGTCTTCCGGCTGACGCCCCTGGGTCAGGCCGCCGGGCTCAAGCCGGCCGATATCGCCCGGCAGATGCGTCAGGCCTTCTTCGGCGATGAAGTCCAGCGCATCCAGCGCGGCCGCGAGGAAGTGCGCGTGTATGTGCGCTATCCCGAAGAGGCGCGCGCCTCGCTCGCCAGTCTCGGCGCCTTCCGCGTGCGCCTGCCGCAGGGCGGCTCAGCCCCGCTCTCCAGCGTCGCCAGCATTGAGGAAAGCCGCGCCTATTCCTCCATCTATCGTATCGACGGCCGTCGCGTCGTCAGCGTCACGGCTGACGTCGACGAAGCCGTATCGACCGCCAATGTGGCCAACGCCGCTATCGTCTCCACCCTCATGCCCGAACTTGAAGCCGCTTATCCAGGCCTGCGCTGGAGCCAGGGCGGGGCGATCCGCGCCCAGTCAGAGGATTTTGCGAGCCTCGGCTCCACCTTCCTGATCGCGCTCCTGATGATCTACGCCATTCTGGCCACCCAGCTCAGATCCTATGTGCAGCCACTCGCCATTCTGGTCGCCCTGCCTCTCGGGTTTGGCGGGGCCATACTGGGACACTTCGTTCTGGGGTATGATCTCTCCTTCGTCTCGCTGTTCGGCATGGTGGCTCTGGCCGGCGTGGCGGTGAACGCCTCGGTTGTTCTTGTGGATAAATACAACACGCTGCGCGCGGACGGAGCTGACCCGGAGACAGCCGTGGCGAGGGCGGCGGCGGGCCGGTTCCGCGCTATTCTCCTGACCACCCTGACGACGGTTCTGGGGCTGGCGCCCCTGCTTCTGGAGACCAGCCCGCAGGCCCAGTTCCTGATACCGATGGGCGTGAGCCTTGGCTTTGGGGTCCTTGTGTCGGCTATCCTGGTGCTCTTCGTCACGCCGGCCCTCGTCCTGGCCCTTGCGGACAGAGCCGACAGGAGGGCGGCCAGGCAGGCGCGCCTCGCCCGCGCCTCCGCCTGACCGGGCGGTCGCGCAGAGTGTGTGGGACGCTAAGGCCCCTCCGTGCGGCCGACGGTCATCAGTGTGTCCGCGGCGCCACACCTGTGTCTGTCGCCGGACCGCCATATTGACTGCGACGCTCCCCCGGTTACCCTTGACGTCAAAAGGGTGGCCAACTCCCGGGCCATGCGGAGGCGCGTTCAACGAAAATGCGCCTGGGTCCGAGAAAACCACACTATAAACAGGGTCTGCGGTCTCAAACAGCAGGTCGTAAACGATCGGGAGGAGAGCATCTGATGATGCGTTTTAGCCGTCTTTCAACCATCAGTCTTATCGCCCTTGGCGCCGCCGCACCGGGCTTCGCCCAGGCCCCCGCAACGACGGCGCCGCAGGCCAGTCAGCCGGCCCGCCCGGCGGCTGAGCAGGCCGATGACAGCGATGTCGTTGTCGTGACGGCTAACAAGCGTGAGGAAACCGTCCAGGACGTCGCCGTCGCCGTCACGGCCGTGACCTCGGAAATGCGCGATGAGCTCGGTATCAATACCATCACCGACCTCACGAACTTCACCCCTGGCCTGTCCTACACCGCCGCCAACGAGCGCGTGACCCTGCGCGGCATCGGCCGCGTCACCAACAATTTCGGCGCTGAACCGGGCGTGGCCAACTATACGGACGGCGTCTACCAGTCCTTCGCCTCCATCGCCGGCCGCGACGGCCTCTTCATCGATCGCATCGAGGTCCTGCGCGGTCCGCAGGGCACCCTCTATGGCCGTAACTCGGTCGGCGGCGCGATCAACATCATCTCCAAGCGCCCCACCGATGATTTTGAGGGCGAATTCAAGATTGGCTTCGGCAACTTCGACCAGAAGGAAGCCGGCTTCTCGCTGTCCGGAACGCTCGTTGAGGACTGGCTGCGTGGCCGCGTCGTCGCTTTCAAGGAAGTGCGTGACGAGGGCGTCTATTACAACCACGGCACCGGCGACACGGAAGGCTACAATATCAACAGCTGGACTACCGAGGTGCAGCTCGAGGGCGACATCGGCGAGAATTTCAGCTGGTGGACGAAGTACACGACCGGCCGCTACACGCATTCCGGCCCTCCGGGCGGACGCACCGGGGGCGGCTCGAATGCGCCCTATAACCGCAACTTCAACGCCGGCGGCATCCTGCCTCAGCCGGGCTGGGCCTATTGCAACACCACCCTGCAAAATGGCCTCGGCTGCACGCCCAACCTCTCCGTGATCAGCTACACCCAGTCCGGATCTCTGGCGACCAACCCGCGTCTCCTGCCGGGCAATCTTGACCTCAATGATTCCTATCCGCGTATCGCTGATCTCGACAATTATGACGATTTCGCCCTCGAGATGGTCTACGAGGCCCCCGGCTTCGACATCAAATATGTCGGCGGTTATATCTTCTATCGCTACAACCTCACCGGCGATCAGGACGGATCACCCGTCAAGTCCATCACCTATAAGGCCAACGCTGCGGGCAGCCCTTCGAATACGGGCACGTTCGTTCGTACCATCTATCCGGACCAGACGCTCGATTATAACGAGAACCGGGCCTTCTTCTCCAACGAGGTCAACTTCATCTCGACCCATGATGGTCCGCTGCAGTGGATCGCCGGTCTTTATGCCTATCAGGAAAACTTCCGGCAGCCGGTCCGCACCTTCATCAAGAACGAGCCGCTGGCTGACTCTGCAATCCCGATCAGCAGCTTTTCGCCCTTTACCATCACAGGCGCCAACGTCGCCAACACTAACCGTCTTCTGACGTCGACGGACAACCGCGGCCTTAACAACGCCTATGGCGTGTTTGCGCAGTTGGACTGGCAGCTCACCGATGAGTTCAAGGCGACGCTGGGCGTGCGCTATTCGCTCGACAACAAGAACATCATCGAGACAGCCGAGCTCAACTGCCTCCTGATCTGCGGGGTTCCCTTCGCCAATATCACCCAGAACACCTGGAACGGCGGCCGGGCCATCACCACGAGCCCGCAGCCAGGCGTCGCCTCGGCGACGACGGCCAATCCAACGGGCATCACCTTCAATCCGCTCACGGGCGAATCCACGCGTATCCTCGATGAGGAATGGTCAGCGACGACCGGAACGGCCGGACTTGAATGGACGCCGTCCACTGAGACGCTCGCCTATCTCAAATACAGCCGCGGCTACAAAACCGGCGCCTTCAACGCCACCAGCATGTCGCCCTTCCCGCGCACCAACCCGGAATTCGTCGATGCGTATGAACTCGGCTGGAAGCAGGAGTTCCGTGACATTGATCTCACCGTCAATACGGCGGCCTTCCTCTATAAGTACACCGACATCCAGGTGCCGCTCACTGAAGTGCTGGCCCCCGGGACTGCCGGCGAGACCCGCATCAGCAGCCTGCGGAATGTTCCTGAGGTTGAAACCACCGGCTTCGAACTGGAATCGATCTGGCGGCCGCTGGACGATCTGACCTTCCGCTTCACCTACGCCTACCTGAAGCCGGAGATCACCAGGAGCGGCATCTATTCGAACCCGGATGTTCCCACCAGCGTGCCGACAACGGACCCGACCTATGTCAATCCGCTCCAGTCGCTCGTCGGCAACGTCCTGCCGCAGTCGCCTGAGAACAAGATCGCCATCAACGCCTCCTACAACTTCAACTTCGAGGATGGCTCCACGCTCACCCCCTCCGTGAGCTATTACTGGCGCGACCGGTTCACATCGAGCCTGTTCAAGAACGAAGGCGATATCACGCCCTCCTTCGACCAGACCGATGCGCGCCTGATCTGGAATGATGGCGCTGGCATGTTCACCGTCATCGGCTTCGTACGCAACGTCTTCGATGGCGATGGCTTTGACTCGGCCAGCCAGTCCTTCCGCGCCAACCCGCGGACGAACACCACGCCGACGCCGCAGTGCACTGTCGCCTCCGATGTCTGCTACAACCCAAGCCTGCCGGTCGGGCCCAACAACGTGGTGGGCTATTTCTACCAGAACCTGACCAAGACCCTGCCGCGGACATGGGGCGTTGAGCTCCAGATCCATTTCTGAGGTCTGCTGGCGCACCCGCCGTCAGATAGGCATCAACGCCGGCCCCGTGAGGGGCCGGCGTCTGTGTCTGAGAGGGCCGGTCTTTCAACACGCTCGGCAGCTTTATTTCTTACATCGGATGGCGCAGACTGCCCGGCGATCATCAGGGGAGGTCCACGTGATTGTTCAGAGCCCGCTGCATCGTCTGAGGCCCGCCCTGCTGGCGGCTGCCTGCGCGCTTGGCCTTACAGCGCCCGCCTACGCCCAGTACTCAGGCGGCGGCAGCACGCAGATGCCGACCACTGACACGATGGATCCCACGACGCTCTACCGGCAGGCCGTAGGGTTCGTTCAGGCGAAGGATTTTGTGCGCGCCGTGCCGCTGCTGCGCGATGTTCTGGCCATGCGCGAGCAGGACCCGGCCTCCAATCTCATGATGGGTATCGCCCAGATTGGCCTTGGCGATCTGCGCGAAGCCCGCCGCTTCCTGGTTCGCGCCGTATCGGAAAAACCCGACCTCGCCGAAGCGCTGGGACGGCTGGGCTGGATCGAGGCGCGCCGGGGCGCTCGCGAGGAGGCCGCCAGCCTGAGGCAAAGGCTGGTCGCGCTGAAGGACGCCTGTGCGGCTGGCTGCGCCGAGGCGGGGGCGATCGCGAGCGCGATCAGCCTCATCGACAGCGCCGCGGGCGCAGCGACGATGAGCGCCTCCGCACGCTTCAACCAGGGCGTCGATGCGCTCGGTGCGCGCAGCTGGCAGGAGGCGATCATCGCCTTCAACGACGTCCTGGCCGCCAAGCCGGATGATCATGAGGCCGCCTTAATGAAGGGCCAGGCGCAGGCCGCTTCAGGCGATCTCAGCGGCGCGAAGATCTCCCTTGAAACGGCCCTCCGCATCAAGCCGGACCTCGCCGCCGCCCGGGGGCGCCTCGGATGGGTGGAGGCGCGTCTGGGCGACACCGAGGCGGCCGCCGGTCACAGGGCGGAGCTCACCCGACAGGGGGCAGGGGCGCCACAGGCCGAGATCACCGCGGCGATCGCGCTCATTGATCGCGCCCTGGCGGCCGCCCGGTAAGTCTGAGGCCTCCCCTCCGCCCTGCTCTGCAGTCGGCGGGGTGGGCCCGGCGGTTGCTCAGAGAGATTCCTTCAGTTCAAACGTGACACCCTCGAAGCCCGCGCCCAGGTCGGTGGCGATAGCTGGCGATGCGCCCGCAACGCCAAGGCTGGCGCGCAGCTGGCTGACGCTGAGATGCTGCACCAGCGCCCAGCCGGCGCGCGTATCCAGGTCGCCCGGCTGACAACCATTCTGGGCCAGGTTCAGAAGACCGCCGGGAATGGGAAGACCCATGGTCTTCACCGCTGAAATCAGATCATTGCCCGTCTGGATCGACAGGCAGGCGTCGCTGAAGGCGTTGTGGCCCATGCGCGGCACAACAATGAAACGCTTGGGGCTGCTCAGCGCCGTGTAGGCCGCCTCCAGAGAGGCGACGGAAATCCCTGAATCCTCGCGGGCGGCGATGATCATGGTCGGCTTGCCCGGAACGCCCGCCCCCTGCGGCGGCACAGGCGCCCAGCCGATCACCGTGTCAATGCGCGGCTCCTCAATCGCCCCGAACATGGTGCCGCCGCCGGCCGAATGCCCCATGGCGCCGATTTTCGAGGTGTCGATCATGCCCGACAGCAGGCCGCCGGATGCAGTGTTCGTCTGCTCCATCAGATCCAGCACGCCGCTCAGCGCCGTCATCGTCGATGTCCGGCGGGCCGCCATGTCACGCGCAGGCGGACCGGCCAGGGACGCAAAGCCATACTCCGTGAAATCCACCGATGCGACCACGAACCCCCAGGAGGCGATGCCCGAGAGGAGCAGGCCATGTCCGCCGCGCCAGCCGCCTGCGCCATGCGAGAAGACGACCAGAGGATAGCTCTTGCCCCGGGCCCCCGCCGCATCACGGAAGGCCGGTATCGTCACCTTGAGATCAACCGTTTCAGGAATGCGCTGCTTAAGGGCCGACAGCATGGGGGGCAGGGGGTCTGTCTGCAGGTAGACATCCGGCTGAGCCCCCGCGCCTGCGCCCGCGGCGGCCGGGTAATAGACCTCGATCTTCCTGTCCTGCAGCGACAGCGTCGTCACCCCGACCGTATAGGGACCGGCGGCGGTAAAGACCTGCGGCGCCGCCGCCTCAGAAGGCGCGCCCGGGCTGGCGCAGGCCGCAAGGCCGAGGAGAAGGCCGGCGCCGAGGGCGGCAAGCCTCACTGCAGATGACAGGCTCATGATGCGATCTTTCCGTTTCAGCGCCACAGGCGTCCATAAAAGGCTGGCGTTACCTGCCAGTGTGCTACGCTGGTCCCGTCCTGCCGGATCAGGACATGTCCTGAAGGAAACCAGCCGCCTCAGGCGGGCGGTATCTGTCAGCGCGATGGCCCCTAAGAGGTGTGTTCATGAGCTCGCTTGATATCCTGCTGCGCCTCATCGAGCGCTGGAAGGCCCGGGATATCGACGGCGTCCTCAGCCTGATGGATGAGAACATCATCTGGCACTACGCCGCCGCTATCGCCCCGCCGGTGCGCGGCAAAGCCAAAGCGCGCCGGCTTCTTGAAACCCTCGCCCCGCAGATCGCCGAGGTGCGCTGGCGCATCTTTGATTATGCCGAGCGCGACAACCGCCTGTTTGTCGAGGGCGTTGATGAATATGTCGCCACCGACGGGCGGCTGGTCAGCGCCCCCTATGCCGGCGTGGTCGCGTTCGCCGAAGGCAGGATCACCGCGCTCAGGGAGTATTTTGATCTCGGCCTTGTCAATTCTCTCAAGGCAGGCGAGCCCGCCCCGGAGCATGTGCGCCTCCTGCTGCAGCGTCAGGGCCTGACCCTATAGCTCCTCGGCGGCGGTCGGCAGCCCCATAAGCGCGCGCCCTGTCAGCTCAAAGCTCGCCGGCGCCGTCATGATGTGGGCCGTCATCGTCTGGGCGTCGCTGAGACGGCGATTGAGCGGGCTGGCCAGAAAGACGCCCGGGCCGCCCGCAAGATCCTGCAGATCGCGCACCACCTCGGCGGCCGTGCGCACCAGATGCGTGGCCGCCAGCCGCAGATGCGCCCGGCGCTCCAGTGACAGGGCCAGGCCTGCTTCAGCCTGGCGCCAGCACTGATCCGCCTCGCTGATCAGAAAGGCGCGGGCCCCCTTCAGGCGCGCTGAGGCCTCTGCAAACGCCATCTGCACGGATCCACGCTCGGCCAGCAGACGTCCCCCGGGCAGACGCCGGGCGCACGCGTCTTCGCTGAACTCCCTCACGGCCGCCATCGCATTACCGCACGCCACCGCCGCAACGCCCATGGCCAGGAGACCAAAGACAGGAAACCGGTAGAGGGGGCCGTCGCGACGGGGCCTGTCGGTCCTCAGCGACACGCTGCGGCTGACCGGAACACTGACATCAGTGAGGCTGATATCGCCTGAGCCCGTACCGCGCAGACCGCTCGTATGCCAGGTGTCGATAAAGTCAGCCTGCGCTGCCGGGAACAGAACCAGGCGCTGATCCGGACGCGTGTCGTCCAGCATGCGCGGCTGGCCGTTCTCATACACAACGCACCCGGCGCACAGCCATGTCGCCGTCTGAGCCCCGCTCGCCCAACGCCAGCGGCCGGTCACTCTCAGCCTGTCGCCTTCAAGATGCGCCTGACCGAACGGGGCATAGACGCCGCCCATAACGAGGCCAGGATCGGTGAAAATCTCGCCGGCCGTCTCCGCCGCAAGATAGGCGCCCAGAACCCCCGTCGTCGCCCCGATCATGACGCACCAGGCCGCAGACGCGTCCGCCCCGGCCAGGGCCTCCAGCGTCTCAATGATGACATGCGGAT